>BNJU01001098.1_pt1 | contig 118535 bp, 126 predicted proteins | sample 8539281 | NCBI WGS metagenome assembly BNJU01 (sample SAMD00202456, study PRJDB9452) | human saliva metagenome | isolation source: human saliva | place: Japan
AGGACTAGGCGCGGCTGGACGAGCCGCACCTGGAGCGCCGCGAGTTCGTGAGGTTAGCCCTCGGAGTCGTGGTTCAACGCACTGTGTTGTCTCATGACTTCTGAGAGTTTCGGATGTCACTGACATCTGAGACACTGGTGGGTGGGTTGCCTGGGGTTATGGGTAACTCGATTTTCGCCGTCTCGGCGTGAGCAGGTCATAGGTTTTGACTCCAGGACCAGTGGGATGAGCGTGGAGGTTCTGCGCTCAGGTGGGTATCTCGCGGGCGTCGTTCTGCGGATACGCCGACGCGCTGAGCACGAGGGCTGGCTGCCGCGCTGACGCCGCGTTCACGGGCCCCTGCGCCACCCGGCGCGGGTGTGGGACCAGGGCACTGATGAGCGCATCGCCCAGGTTCGCGCCGACCTGCTCGCCGCCGGCCGGGAGGCGGGTCCGGCCTCGGTGTGGTGGGTGATGAGCCAGGGCGCCAGCGTTCCGGCTCCCTCGCGCGCGACGATCGCCCGCAGCCTGCGCAGAGCCGGCCTGGTGGTCCCCGCCCCGCGCAAGCGCCAGGACGTCGTACAAGCGCTTCACCCGCAGCGCGGCCAGCGAGCTGTGGCAGATCGACGGCTTCCAGTGGCGCCTGGAGGACCGTCTGGTGACCGTCTACCGGGTCGTTGACGACTGCTCGCGGGTCATCACCGCGCTGAGGGCCTGCTGGGGCGGTGAGCGTGCAGCGCCCGCATGGTCCTTGAGGAGGCCTTCGCCACCTGGGGGCGCCCGGCGGCGATCCTGTCGGACAACGCACTGGCGTTCAACACCAGCCGTATCACTGGCCCGGGAGCCACCGAGAAGTGGCTGGCATCCCTGGGGGTGCGTCCATCAGCGGGCGGGTGGGCCATCCCTCAGACCCAGGGCAGGTCGAGCGCTCCCACGCAGCCGGCAGCCGCCTGGCTGCGCGCACCCGGCCAGCACCGCGAGGGCTCAACGCCGAGCTGGACCGCTTCACCAGTACTACAACACCGAGCGCCAGCACCAGGGCCACGGCGTCGCACTGACCCCCGCTGAGGTATGGGCTCAGACCCCCCAGGGCGCTGGCCAGCCAGCCCCCATCGACCTGGAGCGCCTACCAGCGGCGGCGGCTTCATCAGCCTGCCCGACCCCGCCGATCCCGACCAGGCCGTGGACCGCGCCCGACGCACCGTGATGTCCAACGGGTGCGTGTCCCACGAGACCGTGCACTGTCACTGGGCCAGACCATGCGCGGCGTCGAGGTCACCTGATCGAGTACACCACGCGCCTGGACCTCTACGACCCCGACGGACGTCGCTTGCGTGTCCCTGCCCTGGCCCCTAACCCACCCAGAGGCAGCAAGGCAGCCGCTCCACCATCGACACCAAGAAACCGCCCTACAGACTCATCCCGCTCCCACCCCGACGCCCTCGAACGTCTCACGGGTCATAACCCCAATCAGTGTCTCAGAAGTCATGACACCCAAACGTCTCAGAAGTCATGACCCCCAAATGTCTCAGAAGTGAGGAGACAGCACAGTAGGTTCAACGCACGATCCCGCGGACTAACCTACGACCGCGCGGCCGGGCTGCCGCCGATGGGTCCCAGAGGGGGCAATGAGCGTCCCCGACTCGCCGACCTCATGAGCCGCTTCGCTCAGCCGCCTTCACGTTCTCCCGAAATCACCTCACGGTCGGGGTAGGGTGCATGGGTACCTGTGGTTCGTGCCGGACACTGACGGTCCGGCGGCACGCCTCACCTGACCACAGGAAGGGAGAGTCTCATGTCAACGACCCCGACTCCCGTCGAGGACGATCTCGATACCGGTCGGATGATCGCCAGCCGGTGGCGACCCACCACCCTGCGCACGACGCCGTCGAAGCAGGACCGGGGGCTGTTCGGCCACCCCCCGCGGACTGCCCTGGATGCTCAACGTGGAGATGTGGGAGCGCTTCTCCTACTACGGCATGCGCGCCATCCTTCTCTACTTCATCACCGATACCGTGGCCGGCGGTGGCCTGGGCCTGAGCGCCAACTCCGGGCAGGTCATCCTGGCCTCCTACAGTGCGGCCGTCTACCTGCTGGCCATCCCCGGGGGCATCTTCGCCGACCGCATCATCGGACCGTGGCTGTCCACCCTCTACGGCGGCGTCGTCATCATGGCGGGCCACATCTGTCTGTCCATCCCCACGCCCGCACTCGCCTGGACGGGGATCGTGCTGGTGGCAGTCGGAACCGGCTTCATCAAGCCGAACCTGTCCACAATCGTCGGGGGTCTCTACGATGACGACGACCCTCGGCGCGACGCCGGATTCCAGCTGTTCTACATGTCGGTCAACCTCGGATCACTGGCGTCCCCACTGGTGACCGGCTGGCTGCGCGAGCACTACGGCTACCACGCCGGCTTCTTCTCGGCCGCCGTCGGCATGGGGGTGGCCCTGATCGCCTTCATCTACGGCCGTCACAAGCTCTCCGCCTTCGCCTTCACCGTCCCGAGCCCCATCCGCCCCCAGGAGCGCCGGAGGTTCGTACTCGCCTCACTCCTGACAGTGGTGGCCGCGGCCGCACTCGTCACTGTCCTGAGCGCCCTGACCGGCAGCCTGCTCGACGCCATCTCCACGACCATGCTCATCATCCCGGCCGGTGCCGCCCTGGGCTACTTCGTCCTCATGTTCCGCTCCCCCAAGGTCACGGCCCGCGAGCGCACGCACCTGCGCGCCTACATCCCCCTGTGGATCGGCGCGGTCCTGTTCTTCATGATCTCTGAGCAGGCGGCCGGCAAGATGGCCACCTTCGCCAAGGACAACACCGACGGCCGTATCCCGTGGCTCGGCTGGGCCATCACCCCCGAGACCTACCAGTCCATCAACCCGGCCACGATCGTCATCCTGGCCCCGTTCATCGGTTGGCTCTTCACCCGGAGGGCGGGCCGGTTCCCTCCACCATCATGAAGTTCGCGATCTCGGTGCTCATCATCGGGGTATCGGCCTTCATCCTGGGCTACGGCTTCCAGATCTGGCCCGGCGGTGCGAAGCTGTCCCCCTGGTGGTTCCTGGCGGTGGTCTTCATCATCCAGACCGTCGCCGAGCTCTTCCTGTCCCCGGTGGGGCTGTCCACGACGTCGGCGCTGGCACCCAAGAGCTTCGCCTCCCAGACAATGAGCCTGTGGCTGCTGACGACGGCCACCGGCCAGGGGCTGGCCGGCTTCATCATCTCCAGGACGGAGCACGTCGCGAACTCCACCTACTACTACGGCCTGGGCGTCGTCACGGTCGCCGTAGCCATCATCCTGTTCATCGTCGCCCCGTGGACGGAGCGGAAGATGGCCGATGTCGGGAGTCACGGCGCAGGACTAGACGCGGCTGGGGCGCCGCGAGTTCGTAGGTTGAGGACCCTGTGCCGTCTCCTCACTTCTGAGACAGGTGGGTGTCATGACGTCTGAGGCACTCGCTCGGGCGGGAGCCTTGGGCAGGCTGGTGGTCCTGGAGGTGACAATGCGCGGAGGGAAGAAGTCTGGCAGGCACTGGCGGGTCCTAGCAGGTCGCTGGTGTCCATGGTGCTGACATCACAGGGCGCACCGGCGCCGCACACTGAAGGAGAACCGCAGGATTCCAACGATCCCCACTGGGCGCACTGGCGCCGGGCTCGTTGATGTCAGCACTGTGGACACCGGGCCGCGCAGGAGCGAGTCCGGGGTTCTTGCGGCGCAGCCCGGAGTCTCCGTCACAGGTCTGCCCCCGCCGCTCCCTGCCCGCCATCTGAGCTGGGGCCCGGTGGTCAGGGTTCGACACCGGCCCCACTTTGAGTCTCGCCCCGAGTCGGCCTGCTCCACGAGGGTCAGGGCTCCCACTGGCCAAGGGTTGTGCGTACTGCACGAAAGCCCCACCTACCCAAAGTGCACCCAACCCTCGTCCAATAGCACCCCACTCTCGTGCAGTGCATCCAGACGATGCCGGCAGCCACCACAGTGACCGGGCCAGCCCCCTCCGGCAGACCGAAGCAACAGCTCTCCCATCTAGCAGACGCACCTAACCGGTGTCGTGAGATGTCATGACATCCGAAACTCTCAGAAGCCATGAGACAACACAGCAGGTTCAGGGCACGACCGCGAGGGTTAACCTACGATCGCACGCCTCCGACTGCCACCGGCGGGCCAGCGAGGACGAAGAAGGGAGACCGCCGTGAAGGACTACGCCTCCGGTGAGGAGCTCATCGCGGAGATCCGCAAGCGCGCTGAGCTGTTCATCGCCGAGTTCGACGACGTCCCCGCCTCCGAACTCCACACGCTCAAGGACGGGGTGGACCGCACGCCGGCGCAGATGCTCGCCTACCAGCTGGGGTGGATGGACCTGCTGCTGGGCTGGGAACGCGATGAGCAGTCCGGACGCGAGGTGGTCACGCCCGCTCCCGGGTACCGCTGGAACCGGCTCGGCGACCTCTACGACTCTTTCGACGAACAGTGGCGTAATACCTCCCTGCCCCGGTTTCAGGAGGCCTTTCGGAACCGGGTCGACGACGTCGTCGCCCTCGTGACATCGCTGAGCCGGGAGGAGCTCTTCACCTCCGGGCAGCGGGCGTGGGCCTCCTCGACGCCGTCGGCCTGGCCGGTGGCCACGTGGGTGCATATCAACACGGTGGCGCCCTTCACCTCCTTCCGCACGAGGATCCGCGACTGGAAACGCCACTGAGTGCCACCGAGCGCCACCGCGGGTAGGACACGATTCATGGGGGCCACCGACGTCTTCGGTGGCCCCCATGAGATCAGAGAGTGCTGACGTCACTTGGAGGTGATCGCCTCAGCGAGCTCCTCGAAGCAGCTGACATAGGCGTCGATCGCCTCGTCCGTGTGGGTCACTGACAGGGTCCACTCCTCCTCGCGTCCCGGAGTCATGAAGATCCCCCGGTTCATGTTGAACAGCCACGCGAGCTCGGACAGCTCCGCGTTCTGGTGCTCCTTGAAGGACTCGTAGTCGACGACCTTCTTGGGGGAGAAGGTGACGCACCCCTTGCCGCCGACGCCCACCGCGTAGCCCGGAAGGTTGTAGCGCTCAATGACCTCCGTGCAGCCCGCGAGAATGCGGTCGTTGAGGTGGTCGAGGTGGGCGTAGGCCTCCGGGGTGAGGACCTTCTCGAGGTTGGCCCGCACGGCGGCCATCGCCAGGGGGTTGCCGTTGTAGGTGCCGACCTGGAAGACGGTGTGGTCCTCCACGACGGACATGACCTCCTCGGTGCCTCCGATGGCGCCCGAGGGCAGACCGGCACCGAGGGCCTTGGCCATGGTCACCATGTCGGGAGTCACTCCGAAGCGCTTGGTGGCGCCACCCGGACCGATGCACAGGCCGGTCTTGACCTCGTCGAAGATCAGGACGACGCCGTGTCGCCGGGTGATCTCACGGACCTTCTCCAGGTAACCCGGTTCCGGCAGCACGACGCCCAGGTTCATCATGGCCGGTTCCATGATGACGCAGGCGGGCTTTACGACCCTCGTCAGCCAGCCGGATGATGCGGCGTTCCATGGCCTCGGCATCGTTGAAGGGAACCGGCACCGTCATCTGGACGGTGGCGTCGGGGATGCCGCCTCCATAGGGCAGGGAGGCCAGGTTGTCGCGGTCACCGATCTTGTCGTACTCGACGCCGATCGAGACCATGACGGTGTCGTGGTGCCCGTGGTAGGAGCCGAAGATCTTCATGACCGTGTCGCGACCGGTGTAGGCGCGTGCGATGCGGATGGCATCCATCGTGGACTCCGAGCCCGAGTTCGTGTAGCGCCACTTCGGCAGCCCCCACCTGCTCGAGAGGTTCTCCGCCACCGCCAAGGCGTCCTCGGTCGGGGCGGCGAAGTGGGTGCCTTTGCCGTACCGCTCCAGAACGGCCTCACCGATCACCGGGTGGGCATGCCCCTGAAGCATCGATCCGAAGCCGTTGTGGAAGTCCCACATCTCGTTGCCGTCGACATCCCAGACCTTCGGCCCCTGCCCCCGTTCGAGGTAAATCGGCCAGGGCTCGCGCAGCTGGTATGAGGAGGCGACTCCGCCGGAGAGACTGTTCCTCGCACGGTTGTACATGTCGCCGGATCCCTTGGTCCGTTCATTGAGGCGCTTGGACTCGATCTCCGTCAGCTCAGCGACTCGCTCCATGTTGATGCTCATTGCTCACTCCTTCGTGGTCCGGCCTGGCGTCCACATATCGTGTGTTTGATTACCGGCGCATCGATCAGCTGTGTCCGTCGATGCGATGACAATGTATTTCCTCTCAGTTCCTTCCGCCGGCCTGGCGCGGAGGGAGCTGTTTTCATGTGTGCGCGTTCGCTCCGGTTCACCGGCGGTCACGACGCAGCACGGAGCGGGTAGGTTTCGTCACCGTCTTCAAAGACAGTCGCCACCTTCATCTCCTCAGTGACAGCGTCGGATCGTGCGATCACCTCCCCACGGAAGAAGGCCGGTGCTCGGACATACTGCACAAGCATCAGTACCACGCCCAGGAGAATGAGGGCGAGGGTAAGGACGAAGACGAGACCGACGCCGAAGACCTGCGATCCCGACCCATACTCCGGGTCTAGGGAGTCCTTCAAGGTCAGGCCGAGGAGCGAGAAGAGGATGAGACCCCCCAGCCCCGGCGAGACCAGCATGAAGAAGAAGTTCCTCACCGAGCGGAACCACTGTCCTCGGAAGTACCACACCGCGGCGAAGGCGGTGAGCCCGTAGTAAAAGGCGATCATCGCCCCCAGGGTCTGAACCGTGTCCCACAGGACGGAGGTGGATACGAAGCGCAGCAGCGTGTAAAAGGTCGAAGCGGCGATCGCCGAGACGACTGTTGCGCGACCGGGAGTGAGGAAGCGCGGAGAGATCTCACCGAGCTTCTCCGGCATTGCTCCGTAATACCCCATCGACAGGAGGGTGCGGGCGGGAGAGACGAAGGTGGACTGCAAGGACGCCGCCGACGAGACCAGCACCGCCGTCGACAGGAGGATCGCGAACGGCCCCAGAACCGGCCTGGCCAAGGCGAAGAAGACATTGTCCTGGATCGCAGGATTGCCCAGCCCTATCCCGTCCTTCCCCAGACCGGCGAACATCATGGATCCGATCGTGACGAACATGTACACCGAGACGATGGTCATGACGGTGAGCACGGCGGCGCGCCCCGGGGTGGAGCTGGCGTCGTCGGCCTCCTCATTGACCGTCAGCGACACGTCCCAGCCCCAGTAGATGAACAGGGACAGGGAGACGCCCGCCACAAAGGTCCCCAGCGAGTCGACGGCAAAGGGATTGAACCATTCGAGCTTCAAGGGCGTCGGATTGACAGCGGTGCCGGTGAAGTAGCGGTAAATCGCCACCGCGCCGAAGCCGAGGAACACCGTCAGCTGAAACCCCACCAACCAGTACTGGAGCTTCTGGGTGGTCTGCATGTCGCGATACGCGATCCAGGTCGCCAGCGTGATGAAGACCAGGCAGGTGAGGGTGTTGACCCATACGTTGTCGGAGAAGATCCGCAATGGCGGGCCTGCGAGTCACCTGTGCGAGCAACAGGTAGAAGAAGTCGACCGCGATGGCCGCGAGGTTCGACAGGACGACGACGGTCGCCACGATCAGCCCCCATCCGTTCATCCACCCGATCCACGGACCGAAGGCGCGGGTCCCCCAGGTGAAGGAGGTGCCCGAGTCGGGCATCGCCGCATTGAGCTCTCGGTATCCGAAGGCGACCAGGAGCATCGGGATGAACCCGACGAGGAAGATCGCCGGCACCTGTTCGCCCACTTCTGAGGCGGTCGGCCCCAGTGCGCCGGTGAGGGTGTACGGAGGCGCGATGCAGGACACGCCGATGATGATGGCGCCGAGCAGGCCGACAGAGCCCTCAGCCAGTCCCTTCTTCGACAGCCCGCCTCCAGAGTTGGTGGTCGCGGCGCTCATGTTCCACCTCCGACGTCGGCCGGATCAGCCGGGACGGCGACGAGCGGCACCGGCAGGACCCGCAGGATCTTGTTGGCGTCCGGCCCCAGGAACAGGCGCCCGCTCTGGGCCAGCCGCGCCGACCCCAGGAAGGCCAGCTCATTCCTGCTCCACTCCATGGCCAGCACGGCGGCGCTCATGGAGTGGGCGTGAACGATCTGGACACGCTGATCATCCAGTCCGGTGAGATCCAGGCGCACCTCGGCGAGCAGGGCCTCGGTCCGCTTCTCGATCTCCGCGGTGTCCTGTGAGTCCCCGGTGGCCACCGTGACGAGACGCAACGGGACACCGGCTCTGTCTGCGAAGGTCCTGGCCTTACTGAGCACTCCCCTCCACCTGCCGGACTCACCCAGCATGACCGTGATGCGTGAGAGCCCGTCGAGAGGGGCGTGCCTCATGCCGCGCGGGGACAGGGCGACCGGAACAGTCGAGGAGTTGAGCAGCGTCTGCCCCACGGAGCCGAGGGACACCCGCCCCAGGACCCCGTGACGGCCTCCGCCGGCTACGAGCAGGTCGGCCTTGAGCTCCTCGGCCGAGGCGATGATGCCCTCGGGGAAGGAGAGGCTGTACCGCAGGTACTTGCTCACCGGCACACGAGGCCGATGCTCCTCCATGATCTCCGACATCCAGTCGTCGACCTGCGTGGCGACGACGTCCTGGAAGGCGTGATCGGTGACGTCAAGGACGTAGCGTCCCCCGCCGCCCTTGACGACGGTGACGAGATCGAGTGGGCACGAGAACGCTTCAGCGAGAGACACCCCTAGGTGGTAGGAGTCTCGACCGCCGAGCGAATTGGTGAAGGCCGTCAGAATGCGCATGGGGGTGACCTCCTGTTCGCTTCCGGGGCGTCACAGGGCACTCATGACGTGCTTGATACGTGTGTAGTCCTCCACGCCGTAGACGGAGAGGTCCTTGCCGTAGCCGGACCGTTTGAAGCCGCCGTGCGGCATCTCCGCGACGAGGGGATGTGGCAGTTCACCCAGACGCAGCCGAAGTCAGGTCCCTGCTGAATCGCAGGACACGCTGGTGGTCGGTCGTCCAGATGGACGAGGACAGGGGCGTAGTCCACGCCGTTGGCCAGGGCCAGGGCGTCGTCGTCGGAGGAGAACTCCTGAACGGTCAGGACCGGGCCCGAAGATCTCCTGCTGCACGAGCGCGTCGTCCTGCTTGAGCCCTGAGATGACGGTGGGCGCGTAGTAGTAGCCCGCTCTCGCCGACGCGGTGGCCGCCGGTCAGCAGGGTGGGAGTGCGGGCCGCTCCTCAACGATCTTCTGCACGGAGTCGAAGTGGCGAGCATTGTTGAGGGGACCATAGAACGCCTCCTCCTCGGGGATCGGACCGGTGCGCAGGGACTCGACGTGACGCACCAACGCGTCGGTGAACTCCTTGGCCACCGAGGCCTCGACCAGGACGCGGGTGGCGGCGGTGCAGTCCTGCCCGGCGTTGAACGTCCCTGCCGCGGCGATGCCCTCGGCGGCAGCCTCGATGTCGGCATCGGCGAAGACGACGGCGGGGGCCTTGCCTCCCAGCTCGAGATGGACGCGGGTCACGTTGCCGGCCGCCTGTTCGGCGAGATCCGAGCCCGCGCGCACCGATCCCGTGAGCGCGACCAGCCCGGGCACCGGGTGGGCGCTCATGAGGCGCCCGGTCTCCCCGGTGCCGAGCACCAGGTTGAAGACCCCGGGCGGGAGGATCTCGCCGGCGATCTCAGCAAAGACGATGGCGCTCTCGGGCGTGTTGGCACTCGGCTAGAGCACCACCGTGTTGCCTGCGGCCAGAGCGGGCCCGACCTTCCAGATGAGCATCATGAAGGGGTAGTTCCACGGGACGATCTGCCCGACGACGCCGATGGGCTCGCGGCGAATCTGCGAGTTCAGACCCTCGGCGTACTCCCCCGAGGCGACACCCGACTGGAGACGGGCGGCCCCGGCGAAGAACCGCAGCTGAGGCCCCTGTCACGACTTCCTCCGCCCGGATCATCTCGGCGAGCTGACCGGTGTTGCGGCGCTGAGCCTCGACGAGACGGTCGGCGTTGGCCTCCAGGGCGTCGGCGAGCCGGAGCAGGAGCATCTGCCGTTCCGCCGGCGTTGTCAGCCGCCAGCTCTCGAATGCCTTGAGGGCGGCGTCGTAGGCGGCGTCGACATCGGCGGGACCCGAGACCGGGCACTGCGCTACGACCTGTTCCGTTCGGGGATCCACGACGTCGAACGTGGCATCGGTGGCTGCCGGAACAAATCGTCCGTCAATAAAATTCTGGAGGAGAGGAAGGCTCATGTGAATCACTCTGCTTCTTGGTTTCGGCGGGACGTCGGTGTCGAGGGTGAGAAGTTTCGAGAGTCGAAAGAAATGAGACGGCTCGGGCCTCTACTGCCCAAGCTCACGCAGGACCGGCGCAGGCCACATCGCCGCCGGCGCCCGATGCGCTACAAGTTCTGCTACGACAACGCGGGCTAAGGTCCTAGGTGACGGCGTAATAGTAAACACACACCACCAAGTATGTCGAACATCACGTTCCACACTTCGAGGAATCGCATCAAAACGCGGAAAAGTCACCCTTGTGCGAGATGACAAACCGTCACTCCGCCCAAAAATGTAACGCACACCACAAATTCGCCCGCTGCTCGGCATCCTCGATGTCGACGCCGAGTGCCCTCCTCAGGCGCACAAGACGTGCGGGGACGGAGTTTCGATGCACCCCCAGACGCTCGGCGATGCGCTGCACCGCCCCGGCCTCGCTGAGGTAGATCCTCAACAGCTCGAGCAGCTCGGGCTGATCGGCGACGCCCCCGAGGCGAGCGCGGGCGAAGGCTTGGGCCCGCTCCTCGTCCAGGAGGTCCGTGACCGACGGCAGTCCCGAGGTCTCCCAGCGCACCGCCTGTCCGAGCTGCCGAGTTCCGGTGCAGACGGACAGCGCCTGCTGTGCGCCCCGCGGCAGATCAGTGACGCCGACAGGACCGCTGACGCCGATCCGCATCCGCTCCGTCCAGGGCGTGACACTGCCGTCCTCAAGAAGGGAGGGAACGCGCTCGACCTCACCGAGGATCATCAGGCGGGTCCCGCCCCGGTCCGTGCGCCACAGAAGCCGCTCCCCCACCGGAGCCCCCCGACTCTCGACGAGCAGGCGGGCCAGCACTGTGGAGAGCCCGGCAACGTCAGCACTGCCACCCTCGAGGCAGACAACCCGCCACTGATGACCACCACCGGTAGCGGGCACCGATCGCCGCTCCGGAGACGGCAGGCGTGTGAGGACGAGCTCCTGAACCTGGTCCGCCAGCGCCAGCCCCTGCGCGATGTCACCCGCCAGGAGATGCCGGGTGGAGGCCCCCACGAGCTGGAGGAGCCATCCGGTGAAGGCCTTGGAGGACTCGGCGATGAGATTCAGAAACGACCAGGCGAGATCGACCCCCAGGGTCTGAGCGCGCGTGAGCGTCTCGCGCTGAACGGTCGCCAGGTAGCGCTCGGGCTCGCCGGTGATGCCGACCGGGCGGACGACCAGCCGCATGTCGCCGAGGCCGACCGCCCCGGCTCCTCGCATCCCTCCCGGACGGATCCTGTCGATGCACTCGGCGACCTCGTCGTCGATTCCCGTCGCCTCCGGCCCGAAGGGACCGACCACGGTGCGTCCCGTGGCATCCCGCAGGGACACCTCGCCCCGGAGGATCGAGGCCAGGGCACGCATGATCGCGCTCTGGTTGTCCTTGGCGGCTGCACGCGTCAGCTGTTGCAGGACCAGGGTCTCCTCGTCTCCCGCCCCCTCGGCACCGATCTCAGGCTCGGTGGCCTGAAGCATGGCCCCGACCTCGCGGCTGATGGAGGCGAAGGAGACCTCGAGGGGGACCTCGATGAGATTGAGACGCCCGGCCCTGCAGGCCTCGCGCAGGTCCTCGGGCACGGTGTCGAAGGCGATGCCGGTCCCCAGTCCGAGAGCCGCGACTCCCGCCTCGACCAGTGATGCCACGTACTCCCGCCACGTGGCCGCCTCCGCATCGGCCATGACGAGACCCGTGGTGAGAACGAGCTCGCCGCCCTCGAGGTAGGAGGCCGGTTGGAGGAGCTCGGTCGCGACGACCCAGGTGACCGCGGCGTGCGGTGCGGGCAGAAGCACCGCGCGAACTCCCAGGTCCGCTCCATCGATGAGATCCGACACCAACACCATGCCTGGATTCAAACACTGTTCTATGCATCACGCACAGGATTCGCGAGATTTTGTGCATTGGGCTTAGGTGCTCAGACCTAGAGGCGGGCATAACCTGAGACGGAACTCATAGCCGAGCACGTTTCTACGACTACCCGGAGCGCCCTGTTCCGCTGCAGATCTCCGCCCGTCACGACACACTGTGAGGTCCATATGGCAACGCTGCCCCAGACCATTCATCTCGCCACTCCTCTGCCCGGTCCCGAGGCCCGCGCCCTCGACGAACGCGCAGGTACCGCACTCCCACGCGCCCTGACCGCCGCCATGCCGACATTCGCACGGCGTACGGACCGAGGCGTCCTGGAGGACGTGGACGGCAACCGTCTCATCGACTTCGGATCCGGCATCGCGGTGACAACCGTGGGCGGTGCGGCGGCGCCCGTCGTCGCTGCAATCCAGGAGCAGGCCGAGAACCTGACGCACACCTCCTTCGCCGTCACGAGGTACGCCGGATACGTCGAGGTCGCCGAACGCCTGAACGCCCTGACCCCGGGCAGCTTCCCGAAGAAGACCGCGCTGTTCAACTCCGGGGCGGAGGCCGTCGAGAACGCCATCAAGCTCGCACGCAAGCACACCGGCCGCCAGGCAGTGGTCTGCTTCGACCACGCCTTCCACGGACGCACCTCCCTGACCATGGGACTGACGGCCAAGGTCGCCCCCTACAAGGGCGGCTTCGGCCCCTTCTCCCCTGAGCTCTACCGGGTCCCCGGCTCCTACCCGTACCGCGACGGACTGGACGGCGAGGCCGCAGCCGAGCGCACGATCAGTCAGATCGAGAAGCAGGTGGGGGCATCCTCCGTCGCCGCCGTCATCATCGAGCCCATTCAGGGCGAAGGCGGGTTCATCGTGCCGGCGCCCGGCTTCCTCACCGCGCTCCAGCGCTGGTGCCATGACAACGGCGCGGTCTTCATCGCCGATGAGATCCAGTCGGGAATCGCCCGCACCGGGGCGTGGTTCGCCTGCGACCACGAGGGAGTCGTTCCCGACCTGGTGACGACCGCCAAGGGCCTGGCCGGAGGCACCCCCCTTGTCGGCGGTCACCGGTTCGGCCGAGATCATGGACTCCGCCGAACCGGGCGCCCTTGGCGGCACCTACTGCGGTAACCCCCTGGCCTGTGCCGCCGCCCTGGCGACCCTGGACATGATCGAGGGCACGATCTCCTGGGACGGGCCCGCACGATCGGCGAGACCGGCATCCGCCTGATGGAGCAGTGGAAGGCGAAGGACCCCCGCATCGGCGAGGTCCGGGGCAAAGGGCGCCATGATGGCTCTCGAGCTCGTCGACCCCGACTCGCAGAAGCCCGATGCCGCACTGACCGCCGCCGTCGCGCAGGCCGCGCGCTCACGCGGTCTGATCCTGCTCACCTGCGGCACCTACGGCAATGTCATCCGCCTCCTGCCACCGGTGACCATGCCGGACGAGCTGTTCGCCGAAGGCATGGAGATCCTCGAGCAGGCGCTCCGAGACCAGCCCTGATCCCTCTTCCCACCCACGTCTTAAGGCCGCACCGGCCCCGGATCACGCTGATCCACCCGACCGACCCAGGAGGTAGCTCCATGCCCTCGACCCCTCACCCCCTCACCGATGCACGGGCGCAGCTCGCCGAGGCGATCCAGTTCCTCGGCTTCGACGACGGAATGCGCCGCATGCTTGAGACCGCCCGTAAAGAGGTGACGGTCGCCATCCCACTGCGACGCGACGACGGCACGATGGAGCTGCATATCGGCCACCGCGTCCAGCACAACATCTCTCGCGGCCCCGCGAAGGGAAGGATCCGTTACTCCCCCAACGTGGACCTCGACGAGGTCCGAGCGCTGGCCATGTGGATGACATGGAAGTGCTCTCTTCTCGATCTGCCCTACGGCGGCGCGAAGGGAGGGGTCCAGGTGGACCCCCGGGCCCACTCGGAACGAGAGCTCGAGCGACTGACCCGCCGCTACACCTCGGAGCTGATCCCCCTGATCGGCCCCGACAAGGACATCCCGGCTCCCGATATGGGGACCGACGAGCAGACCATGGCCTGGATGATGGACACCTACTCGGTGGCCACCGGGCACACGGTTCTGGGAACCGTCACGGGCAAGCCGGTCAACCTCGGCGGGTCACAGGGGCGGGCCGCCGCCACCTCCCGCGGCGTCGTCTACTCCGTCCTCAACGCGATGGAGAGCATCGGAGTGAATCCCTCGCAGGCCACCGCGATCGTTCAGGGCTTCGGCAAAGTCGGTCGCGGCGCTGCCCGCTTCCTCCACGAGGCGGGCGTGAAGGTTCTGGCCGTGGCGGACGTCTACAGCACGATTCGCAACGACAAGGGCATCGACATCCCCGCACTCGAGGCCTTCGTGGATGAGACCGGCACCGTCGACGGGTTCCCCGGCGCGGACCCGATCCCTGCGAGCGAGCTGTTCGCCGTCGCCTGCGACGTCGTTGTTCCTGCAGCGGTCGAAGGGGTCATCACCGAGCAGACCGCGCCATTGATCGACGCCAAGCTGGTCGTTGAGGGCGCCAACGGCCCGACGACACCCACGGCCGACGCGATCCTGGCCGACAAGGGGATCCTGGTCGTACCGGATATCCTCGCCAACGCCGGTGGCGTCATCGTGTCCTACTTCGAGTGGGTACAGGCCAACCAGTCCTACTGGTGGACCGAGAAGGAGGTCAATGAGCGCCTGCGCACCAGGATGGACAAGGCCTGGAACGAGGTCACAGACTTCTCCAGGGAGCACGGACTCTCGCTGCGCACCGCCGCGACGACGATGGCCGTCAAGCGCGTCGCCGAGGCCCACGTCTCCCGCGGTCTCTACCCGTGATGCGTGGCAGGCGACAGTCGATACTCAGGGAGCACAACCATGGCTGACACACGACCCGGCGCGGCAACTGACACAGCGGCGTACACCACCCTCGGAGCCCACCCGGCTCTGGCCGACTACCTGCACAGGATCCGCCCCGAGGAGGGGATGCTCCTGGGCGGGCGGATGACGGCAGCCTCCGACGGCGGAACCTTCGACGTCGTCGACCCCGCCAGCAACGCCGTATTCGCACGCTGCACGGATGCGACTCCGGCGGATGCCGCACGCGCCGTCGACGCGGCCTCCGAGGCGCTGCCTGCCTGGAGCACCACCCCGCCCCGGCAGCGCGCAGAGCTGCTGCGGACCCTGTTCGACCTCATGGTGGGACAGACCGAGGAGCTCGCGGTGCTCATCAGCGCCGAGAACGGCAAGTCCCTGGACGACGCCAGGGCGGAGGTCCTCTACGCGGCGGAGTTCTTCCGATGGTTCTCCGAGGAAGCCGTGCGCACCGAGGGCGGTTTCGGCTCCTCCCCGGCAGGCGGGACCCGGACGATCGTCACGCACCGCCCGATCGGGGTGGTCGCCATGATCACCCCCTGGAACTTCCCGGCGGCGATGGGGACCCGCAAGATCGCCCCGGCCCTGGCCGCCGGGTGCACGGTGGTGCTCCGTCCCGCGTCCCTCACGCCCCTGACAGCGGTGGCACTGGGACATCTGATCCAGCAGGCCGGCGTGCCCGCGGGCGTGGTGAACATCGTGCCCTCGAGCCGTTCCGTGGAGGTCTCGACGACGTGGCTCGAGGACTCCCAGGGTCCGAGCCGTCTCCTTCACCGGTTCCACCCAGGTCGGTCGTGTGCTCATGAAGCAGGCGGCGGAGAAGGTCCTGGTGTCGTCCATGGAGCTCGGGGGCAACGCACCCTTTCGTGGTGGCGGCCGACGCCGATATCGACGCCGCGGTGACGGGTGCCGTTCAGGCCAAGCTCCGAGGCGGGGGCGAGGCCTGCACGGCCGCCAACCGCTTCTACGTCCACCGCGACGTCGCCCAGGAGTTCACCGAGAGTTCTCCGCCGTCGTCCGCGACCTGAGGGTGGGGCCGGCCCTGGCGGACGAGGCGAACCAGATCGGCCCCTGGTGACACCGGCTGCCCGCGACAAGATCAACGCCCTGGTGGACGGGGCGGTGGCCGGGGGCGCCGTCGTCCACGCCGAGTCCTCCTGGCCCCAGGAGTCTCCGGGGGCGTTCGTCCCGGTGCGGGTCCTGACGAATGTCGCCCCCGACGCGGAGATCGTGCGCACCGAGATCTTCGGCCCCGTCGCCCCGATCGTCACCTGGGACGACGAGGACGAGCTGCTGACGTGGATCAACGATACGGACTACGGGCTGTCGGGCTACGTCTTCTCCCGCGACCTCGGGTGGGCGCTGCGCCTGGCCGAGCGCATGGAGGTTGGGATGGTCGGTGTCAACCGTGGGCTCGTATCCGATCCCGCCGCCCCCTTCGGGGGTGTCAAGCAGTCCGGTATCGGGCGTGAGGGCGCGCGTGAAGGGATCCGTGAGTTCAGGAGACTCAGTACTACTCGGTTGCCTGGGGCTGAGGGGCCCGTCCCCGAGCAGTGCGCGACCGCGAGGGTCGATGTCGTCGATATACGTGGTGCCCCGGGCCGAGGCCGGGGCACCATCGCGATGACTACTGAGGTCGTCAGTGTTGCCATCAGTGTTTCACGAGGCCTTGGGGTAGGCCTTCTGGACGGCCTCGAGCATCTCGAGGGCCGAGTAGTAGTCCAGCCGGAAGGACGAGGGCGGCATGTACTGCACCTTGCCGCCGGTCACCGGGGCCGCCGAGCTGAAGGTCTCGTTGGTGGTGATGGCGTTCTTCGCGGTCTCGTCTGCGGCGATGACGACCCAGTTCTCACCGGTCAGTCCCGCCTGGACGTTCTCGGGCGAGAGCTTGACGATGTCCTTGCGCTCACCCATGGACTGGTCGCCCTTGACGCTGTCGGGGACGGCGGCAATGGTGAAGCCCAGGTCCTTGAGAAGCTGGGCCTGCGGGGCCTCCTCGGTGAAGGCGTTGGCGCCCTTGGTGCCGTCCCCGGGGACGGTGAAGACCGAGGTCGCCCCCTTCGGGACGGAGATGGCGCTCTTGGCCTTCTCGGCCTTGGTGGTGTAGTCCTTGACGACGGCGTCGGCCTTGGCCTGGCGGCCGGTGGCCTGCCCCAGGGTCTTGGTGACGTCCTGCCAGGAGTGCGAACCGTAGTCGATGACGAGGACGGGCACCTCGAGCTGGCGCAGGCTCTCGACGACCTTGACGGCCGAGTCCTGTCCCGTCTTGGCCACGATGATGAGGTCAGGGTTGCTGCCCGCGACCGTCTGGGCGAGGTTGTCCTCGGTGCCGTCGATGGCCTTGACGCCCTTGTCGGTGGCCTGCTTGGACCACTGGGTGAAGAAAGCCGTTGTCGTCGGTCTTCTCATCCTTCTTCTTGGCCGGTGTCGAGGCGACCACCGGGGCGTCGAGGGCCAGGAGCGATCCGGTCAGGGTCACGGAGGTGGACACGATGCTCTTGGGCTCGGCCTTGATCTCGACGTCGACGCCGTCGTCCCCCTTGATGGTGACCGGCCAAGTGACCTTGGGGGAGGCCGCGGCCGAGGCGGCGCCGGAGGCTCCGGCTGAGGCCGCCCCGGAGGCCCCTGCGGAGCCGGCGGCGGAGGCGGTGGAGGTCGAGCTGTTGGAGGGCCGCAGGCCGCAGGCCGGTGCTCAGCACCATGGCTGCCACGGCGAGGAGGCCCTGCCTCAGGCGGCTGGGACGCCGCGAGGATGCGTTCATCTATCTGTGTTCCTTTCTTGTCCGTCCTGCTGGGAACGAGCAGTCGGGCTGGTTCCTGCCGAGGCGGGATCGGCAGAAGACTGTGGGGTCGGACCTCCGGTGAAGTCGGTGGGAGCGGAGCGGGTCGCGGCAGGGGGCAGGGTCGGCCGGCACGACCGCGCCCAGGTGACGGGGCACCACCATGGGGGTGCCGGCCACCGGGTCGGGGGCGATGACGGCCGCCAGGCCGAAAACCTCCTCGATGAGGGTCCTCAGTGAGGATCTCACGCGGGGAGCCGGTGGTGCGGACCCGGCCCTCGTGCATGACGATCATGTGCTCGGCGCAGCGCGCCGCCTGGTTGAGGTCGTGCAGGACGGCCACCACCGTGCGACCGTCGGCGTTGAGACGGCGGCACAGCTGGAGGATGTCGACCTGGTGGGCCAGGTCGAGGAAGGTGGTGGGCTCATCGAGCAGGATCGTCTCGGTGCCCTGGGCCAGGGGCCAGGGCGATCCACACGCGCTGGCGCTGGCCACCGCTGAGGCTCGTCGACAGGGGCGGGCGGCCAGCTCGGTGACCCCCACCATCTCCATGGCCTCCTCGACGGCCTGCCTGTCCTGCTGCGACCACTGGCGGAACAGGCCCTGGTGGGGGAAGCGGCCGCGGGCCACGAGGTCGCGCACCAGCATGCCGCCGGGCACGGTGGCGCTCTGAGGCAGCAGGCCGACCCGGCGGGCGACCTCCTTGGTGCCCAGGCGGACGATGTCGGCACCGTCGAGGAGAACCGCTCCTCGGGCGGGCCGGTGCAACCGGGCCAGGGCGCGCAGCAGCGTGGACTTCCCACACGCGTTGGGTCCCACGATGGCGGTGAAGACACCGGCGGGGATGTCGACGTCGAGGTTGCGGGAGACCACGTGGCGCTCGTAGGCGATGGTCGCACCCCGGGCGGCCAGGCGAGCCCCGGGGGCGGCCGGCCCGGTACCGGCGTTCGACTCGGTGGAGGGCAGGTCGGTCACAGGGATCTCCTTCCGCGCGCTGCCACGGTCAGCGCCACCATGAGGTAGAGGCCGCCGACGGCGTTGGTCACCACGCTCACGGGCATCGACTCGAGCACGAGCTGGCTGAGCAGGTCGGCGCCCACCATCAGAAGGCTCCCGGTCAGGCCGCTCACGAGCAGCGGGGACTGCGGGGAGCCGGTGAGGAGCAGGCCAGGTGGGGCGCCACGAGGGCCACGAAGCCGATGGGGCCGGCCGCCATCGTCACCACCGCCACCAGCACGGTGCCCAGCAGGATGAGGACGGCGCTGGCGCGGCGGGTGGGGCTGCCCAGGATGGTGGCCACCTGCTCCCCAGGAGAGGACCTGCAGGTGGCGGGAGGCCAGCAGGATGAGGGCGACGGTGACCCCGATGGCCAGGCAGGTCAGGGGCCACCACCGGCCACCGGGCGGCCCTCGAGGTGCCGGTGATGGCCTTGAGGGCACCCAGGCCCTCGTCGTCGTCGACCCGTACCAGCAGCCAGCGGTTGACGGAGACGAGCATGGAGCTGATGGCGATCCCCACGAGGATGAAGCGCAGGCCGGTGAATCCGCCGCGCAGGGAGACGAGGTGGGTCACCGTGCCGACGGCGGCCCCGCCGATGAAGGAGGCCAGGGAGGCCGAGAGCATGGAGCCGGGCAGGAGGAGGATGCTGATGAGGATCCCGGTCTGCGCGCCCGTGCTGAAGCCGATGAGGTCGGGCGAGCCCAAGGGGTTGCGGGTGATGGTCTGGAAGAGGGCGCCGGCCACGCCCAGGGCCAGGCCCGCCACGAGCCCCTAGCACGATCCGGGGCAGCTTCCACTTCACGACGACGACCTGGACGATCTTGCGCCCCTGCCCCTGGAGCGCGTCGATGACCTCCTGGGCGGTGACGGGGAACTTCCCTAACCGCAGGGAGACCACGGCCACCGCCAGGCTGAGCGCCAGCAGTATGAGGCCGACGATGACGTGACGCGGGGTGATGAGCACCGACCGGCGGCCGACGACGATCCACAGGGCGTCCGGCGTCGGCCCCCACGTGGAGCTGCGTCGCGGGTCGGTGCCGGCGGGAGGATGCAGCGGAGGCGGCCTGGCCCGGCCTGATTCCCCTCATGAGGGCCCGGTCCTTCATCCGCAGGACCATGAGCAGCAGGACGGGCGAGCCGACGAAGGCCGTCAGCAGACCGACCTGCATCTCACCGGGACAGGGCCAGGACGCGGCCCAGGACGTCGGCAGCCAGGACGACGACAGGGGCCGCCCAGCGCACACAGGGCCACGATCCAGCCCGGTGGGGTCCCATGAGCCAGGAGGCCGTCAGCGGCGCCATGGGCCCGACGAGACCCGATGGGGCCGGCCACCGTCGTGGCGGTGGCGCACAGGAGCGTGACGACCATGAGACTCAGACCCCGCACGAGGCCACCCGGGTGCCCAGGGCGGCGGCGACGTCGTCGCCCAGGGCAATGTTGTCCAGGGCGCCGGCCAGCAGGATGGCCGCCCCGGTCCCCGCCACCACGAGGGCCGCCACGGGCAGCAGGGGATGTCGGTGCGGGTCAGGAGCCGACCTCCCAGTCGATGAAGGTGCGGAACAGGTTCGGCATCGTCAGGACGACACCCGGATGACCGCCCCGGCGAAGGCCGAGAAGGCGACACCGATGAGCACCAGGCGCACCGGCGAGGATGTCGAGCCGCCGATCATCCCGATGACCTGGACGAGCGCGGTGGCAGTCAGGGCGCTCCAGCCGCCAGGAGCAGCTGGCCGGGGACCGGGAGCACGCCGAGCACGGCGGTTCCCAGGACGATGCCCAGCGAGGCGCCGGCGTTGACACCGAGCAGCCCGGGCTCAGCCAGGGGGTTGCAGGGTGACGGCCTGCATCACCGCGCCGGCCACCGCCAGAGCGGTCCCACGAGCACGCCCATGATGGTGCGCTGCACGCGCAGGACGTTGATGTTGTAGCTGACGTTGGAGGCGTCGGGGTGGAGCAGGTAGTGGGCGACCTGGCCGGCGGGGATCCTGGGAGGAGCCGACGAACAGGGGAGGCCAGGAGCGCTGGGGCCAGCAGGACGGCTGCGATCAGGAGGATCGCCGGGCGGCGTGCGATCACGCGAGCACTCACCTCCGCCGCTGTCTGAGAACGGGGGCGAAGACGGTCCCCGAGGACCCCGATCGGCATCTACTCTCCCCACACCAGATGTACAAAGGTCAACCTAACCTAAGATGCTGGCCGGGCTCTGTCAAACACAGGCCGGCCTGTTGGTTCATTCATGGCCTCACCCCCACCCACCAGCACGCACATGCTCGCGCATATCCTCCTCACGGAGTATGTCGTCGGTGTATACACTCAGCGCATAGTCGTGGGCATGGAATCCAGACTCACTCTTCTTGGGCTGCTCAGTGCCGGGCCGGGGCACGGATACGACCTCAAACGCTCCTGGGACCACTGGTTCGCCGCTTCCAAGCCACTGGCCTACGGTCAGGTCTACGCCACGCTCGCCCGCCTGGTGCGCGACGGGCTCATCACGCAGGTCGAGGCAGACCCGGAGCCGGCCCGGAGCGCAAGCGCTACGAGGTCACCGACGCCGGTCGCCAGAGCGTTGAGCAGTGGCTGCTGACTCCGGTCACGCCAGCCGGCGACGTCCAGGCCGACATCTTCGCCAAGACCGTCATCGCCCTCATGCTCGACGACGACGCCGGGCGTCTCCTCGACCTCCAGCGCGCCGAGCACATGGCACGCATGCGCGAGCTGACCCGCCTTAAGCAGGACGGCGACCTGCGCACGGTGCTGCTGGCCGACCACGCCCTGTTCCACATCGAGGCCGACCTGCGCTGGATGGAGACCACTGCGGCCCGCCTGAGCGAGCTTCGTGAGGAGGTGCGCTCATGAGCGCCACCGGCGTCACCACCGGCGTCACCACTGGCGTCACGGCCGCCGGCGTCACTCCCGCTCCCGGTCAGGGCCGGGCCGGTCTGCCGGGCGAGGTCATCATGCGCGCCCGTGGCCTGGAGATGAGCTTCGGGCAGACCCACGCGCTGCGCGGCGTCGACCTGGATGTCGCGGCCGGTGAGGTGCTGGCCGTCACCGGCCCGTCGGGCTCGGGCAAGTCCACCCTCCTGCACGTCATGGCTGGGGTGCTCGTGCCCGATGCCGGACGCGTCGATTACCACGGGGGCGACGTGTCGCAGGACATCACGGCCCTCGACGAGGCGGCCCGCAGCCGCCTGCGCCTGAAAGAGTTCGGCTTCATCTTCCAGTTCGGCCAGCTCCTGCCGGACCTCTCCGCCCTGGACAACGTCACCATCCCCCTGCTCCTGGCGGGCACTGCGCGCCGGCGGGCGCTGGCCCAGGCCCGCGAGACCCTGGGCGAGCTGGGGCTCAGCGAGCACCTGGACAAGCGCCCCACTCAGCTCTCGGGCGGCCAGGCGCAGCGGGCCGCCGTCGCGCGGGCGCTGGTGACCAACCCGCGTCTGCTCTTCGCCGACGAGCCCACCGGCTCCCTGGACTCCCTGGCCGCCGAGACGGACCATGGAGGTGCTCCTGGGCTCGGTGCGCTCCCGCGGTGCCGGCCTGGTCATCATCACCCATGATGCGCGCGTCGCCGCCTACGCCGACCGGGAGGTCACTGTGCGCGACGGTCGCATCGGCCCCGAGCCACGCACACCGTGGCCGGACCGAGCCTGCCCGGGGCACGCCGAGCCGGGAGCCCAGGCAGCGAGAGGAGCGGATCGTGAGCCGCATCGCCCTGACCCGGCTGCTCGTCGCCAACGACCGCTCCGCCCGGCGCCGCCTGGCCGGGATCGTCGCCGGAGTCATGGTGGGGGTGGCGCTGTTCCTCATGCTGCTGGCCGCCGCCCAGGCATTCCCCGAGCGCAGCATGCGCTCGACCTGGGCATCCACCGCCCTCATGCCCGGTCTCTCCGAGCAGTCGAACCACATCGACCTCCGGCCCGACCACGTCCTCACCGAGGGCGAGCTGGCCGTCGCCAGCAACGTCGACGTCGTCGGCAACCAGCCGATCACCGTCCTGAGGGTGGCCCTGCCGGAGTCGGGCACCACCTCGGTGAAGATCCCGGGCTCCGACATCGTCCCCAAGCGGGGCGAGTACCTGGCCTCGCCGGCCCTGGCCACGCGCATCGCGTCCCTGCCCGCCGACCAGCTCGGCGACCGCTACGGCAAGCAGGTGGGCGTCCTGTCCCCCGAGGCCGTCGAGGGCCCGGACTCACTGGTGGCCGTCGTCGGGACGGACCTGAGGACCGTGGCCGCCTCCGAGTTCTACATCCCGCCCCAGGTGGTCACCTCCTTCCAGGGCATCCCCTTTGAGAACGAGGCGTATCGGATCGCCACGCTCATCGGGGCCATCGCGGTGCTCGTGCCCTGCGCTGCTGCTCGTCGGGATCGTCACCGACCTGGGGGCGGCGCAGCGGGCCGAGCGCTTCGCCACGCTGCGCCTCATCGGGGCCACACCGCAGCAGGTGGCCCGCACCGCGGCCCCTGGAGATCAGGGGCGACCACCTTCGTCGGCGCCCTGGCGGGCGTGGCCCTCTACCTGGCCATGATCCCCGTGGCCGCGCAGATCGCGCTGAGAACCAGCCGCTTCTACTACGCCGACCTGCTGCGCTCCCCGGTCAACGCGGTCCTCGCCGTCGTCGTGACCACGGCAGGGGCGGCGGCCGTGGCCTGGTGGCGCACGCGACGAGCCGACCTCGGCCCGCTGGGCGGGTCCCGTGAGCGCACCGAGCACCGCCCCCGCCTCATCTCGCTGGCGCCCGTCATCCTGGGGACGGCCGGGCTGGTCAGCGCCCCGACGGTGGCCCATCAGGACTCCGATCTGACCATCTACCTGCTGCCCGCCTCCTTCCTGTGCGCGATGCTGGGTCTGGTGTGGGCCGGGCCGGTCCTGACCTGGTGGGTGGCGCGAGGCGGCAGGGCCGTGGCCCACTCCGCGGCGCAGGTCATCGGTTTCAACCGGATCACTCAGCACCCCCGGGCGGCCTTCCGTGCGGTGGCGGGCGTCGTCATCGCCGTCTACGCCATGACGGTGTTCGCCGTCGCCATCACGGCCGCTGCGGGGACCCATGACGTCACGCGAGGCGGTGGGCACCTGAGCCCCACGACGCTCGCGGCGATGCCTGCGGTCAGCGACGAGGGCGCCCTGAGCGGAGCCATCGACCGACTCTCCGCCGTGCCCGGGGTGACGACGGTGACCGTGGGAAGGATCAGCGGCGACGGCGAGCAGGACAGTCAGCTCATCCTCGAGGCAGACAAGGCCGAGGCCCTCGGGGCCCCGCATGTCGCGGCTCCTGATGGCGCGGTGAGCATCAGTACCCGGTGGCTGTATGAGAACGCGGCCGCCTCGCCGTCGCCGGTCAGTACCGAGGCGCTGGCGAGCGCCCGTGAGAGCGGTGCGCCGGTCATCCTGGTGGGGACGGACCCGGCCAGCCCCGGGGCCATCGAGCGGGCCCGTACCGCTCTGGCCACCTCCGCCCTGGCCCTCGGGACCGCCCCGACCTCACCCAGCTCGATCCAGGCCCTTGAGGGCAGTGCCATGGAGAACCAGTTCGCCCAGCTCGGTTACATCGGCATCCTCATCGCCGCGGGGATCTCCGCGGTCTCGCTCGGGGTCTCGACGGTGGCGGCACTGCTGGGGCGTCGGCGGGTCCTGGGTCTGCTGAGGCCGGTCGGCATGCCGGCGGCGACGCTGCGCTCCATGGTCTCCTACGAGGCGGTGCTGCCGGCGGCCACTGCCCTGGTCATGAGCATCGGTCTGGGCTGGCTGACCGCATGGTCGCTGATAGGCGGCGTCTCGGGCCGCCACATCAGCTGGCCGGACGGCGGTTACTGGCTGGTGCTGCTGGCGTGCCTGGCGCTGGTGGTGGTGACGACCCTGGCCAGTGCCCGCTACGGCCGGCGCATGCTGGCGGACTCCACCGTCCGATTCGAGTAGAAACGGCCCACAGTGTCCATATCGGAGACAAAGGCCGCGATCAGCCTCCGTCGCAGAAAAGAAAACCGCATGATTTCGCGGTTCTTCTCGACGGAGTGACGGCCTACGAGCTCCTTTGTCTCCGATATGGACACCTATCCCTCCTGCGCACCCGGGAACCGGGGAGAACAACCCCCCGGTGCCCGGAACCGATCTGCGATAGAACAAGACCATGACCTCAGGACGGATCGACACGGCCGCAGGCTCCTCCGCCGCGGCCTGCCCGAGGCCGCCGGTCCTCGCGGCACCGGATCTGGGTCGCCTGCGCGACGGCGAGGCCGATGAGCTCACCGCCGGTGAGATGGTCGAGGACCTGGCGCTGGTCGAGGCGGACCTCAGCGGCGGCGACCTATCTGCGCTCACGCTGCTCAGCTGCCGGTTCTCGGAGGTTTTCGCCAACGACACCGACCTGGCCGCGGCGCGGCTGGTCGACTGCCGCCTGGAACGACTGAGCGCCACCTACCTTCACAGTCCGCGCTCCACCTGGCGCACGGTGGAGCTGGTTGACTCCCGTATCGGGGCCTGGGAGCTCTATGACGCTGATGTCGAGTCGCTCCTCATGGAGAACTGCCGCCTGGGCTTCGTCAACCTCGCCGGAACCGCTCTACGTGACGTTCTCATCAGGGCCACCCGGATCGACGAGCTGGACCTGAGCGGAATCGACGCTCAGCGGGTCCGTTTCGAGGACTGCCGGGTGGGCACGCTGCGCCTGCACGGCGGGGGCCTGAGCGACGTCGACCTGCGCGGACTGGAGATGAGAGTGGTCAGCGGGGTCGGCTCCCTGGCCGGGGCGACCATCAACGGCCAGCACTCAGTGAGCTCGCGCCGCTCTTGGCGCAGCACCTGGGACTGCGGGTCACGGATCGGGATCACGCACAGAATGTGGCAACAAGGAGTAGAAGAGCATGACGCTGCTGACAGCTGACGACGTCCTCAACGTGAAGTTCCAGGTCTCCTCATTCAAGGAGGGCTACAACCAGGATGAGGTCGACGAGTTCCTCGACGAAGTGACCACCACGATGCGGGAGTTCGAGGAACGACTCGGCACCTCGCAGGCATCGTCGGGCCCCTCGCACCGGAAGGCCGAGATCCTCCTGACCTCCGAGGGCGTCAGGAACATCCGGTTCTCGACCACCCGGTGGTCGGGGTATCACATCGACCAGGTTGATGCTTTCCTCGCTCAGGTGGTCTCGACGATGGAGGCCCTCGAGGCGCAGGCGCGCACCAGCGCATTCGCCGGCCAGCCCGGCGCCGGAGCCGGCGGGGCCTATAGCGGGGCGTACGGTGGCGGAACCTACGGTATGAGCCCGGCTCAGGCGGGGTACGCCCCGGGCGGAGCCGAAGCCGGCGGTTCTCAGTACGCCGAAGCGATCGCCCAGCGCGACCAGTACATCGCCCAGCTCCAGCAGGAGGTCGCCTACCTGCGCGCCGAGCTCGAGGCCGCCCAGCGCCGGCTGGGGACGACAGGGGTCTAGGCCTCGCCGCCGCATCTGCCACCACACAGTCGTAGAGAGAGGACCAGGACACATGACGATCCTGACGAGCAATGACGTGGACAACGTGAGGTTCACGGCCACCCAGTTCCGAGAGGGCTACGAACAGCACGAGGTTGATAGCTTTCTTGAGAAGATCGCCAGCACGCTGAGGGTTCTCCAGGCAGGAACTAACTCCACTGGGTATGCCTCCAACATCCGCCCGGCGTCAAAGGTGCTCACGGCTGACGACGTGCAGAGCAGAAGTTCCAGGCACCAGGTTCCGGGAAGGCTACGAGCAGGATGAGGGTCGACAGGCTTCCTCGACCACGTCGTGGAGACGTTGAGATACCTGGAGGGTGGCGCACAGGCCTCCGGATATGAAGCACAGTGGGGAGGCAGCTCGTGGGACGGCGGAGTCAACGCGTACGGCAGTGCGTCGTACGCCGCGCCGAGCGGCACCGACGGAACCGGTGATGCCCAGTACGCCGAGGCCATTGCGCAGCGCGACCAGTACATCGCCCAGCTCCAGCAGGAGAACGCCTACCTGCGCGCCGAGCTCGAGGCCGCCCAGCGCCGCCTGGAGATGTTCGGCGCCTAACCGCCCGCAGCGGCCTATCCGACCATCCGCACCACACACATGGTGCGTCGTCCTGAAGGTCCCCTCCGCGGACAACAGTGTGGTCAGATGGATCCCGCCTGCTCGATGACGAGGATCCGGGCCGTCCCCACAGGGTGGGCAACATGTTCGTCGCCATCCTCGGCGACGAAGATGCGTCCGGGCTCCAGCCGAGTCACGTGGGTCCCGGCCTCGTCACGATAGTGCATATCAACTGCTCCATCGAGAACAACGAAGACCTCGACGCCGTCGTTGGTGTGCCAGACATAGGGTTCGTCAGTCCAGTGAAGCCGCACCGTGGCATCCGCGATGCGGGCCAGGTCAACAGCGGCCCACGCCCTGTCGAGGGTGACATCTCCAGCAGTAACGATCTTCATCGCGCACCTGTCCTTCTCTCGATACCTGTCTGTTCGAGTGACGCCGGAGAGCTCGAGGCGAAGCTCAGCCACGCGCCCCGCTCGAACAGGTTGACGACAACACGTCGACTCATCACCGCAGTCTGGTCGTGAGGACGAGTGAGCACGAGTGGCAGGAACGACACGCTGCGCGCAATTCCTGCCATTATGTGCGCATGACACATGCCGTTGTCGCTCTGGCCCTGCCAGGCGTCGTCGCCTTTCGACCTGTCCACGGCCGCTCAGGGTCTTCGGCCACCCTGAGGGAGGATGAGTACTCCTTCGAGGGTGGTGACATCTGACGGCCGCCAGGTGCCGTCGTCCACAGGATTCCAGATCGCAGGAGTAGGCGATCCTTCCTCTCTGCGCCAGGCCGACACCATCGTCATTCCCGGGTACAGCCCCCACACCACGCCCAGTGATGACGTACTCGAGGCACTGCGATCAGCGCACTCCCGCGGCACCCGAGTCGTCTCCATATGCACCGGGGCCTTCGCGCTCGCCCCAACGGGGCTTCTGGACGGCCTGTCAGCCACGACCCACTGGCAGGGACGCCCAGGAACTACGCATGGCCTACCCGGCTGTGGACGTCACGCCCGATGTCCTGTACATCGACCACGGGCACGTAGCCAGCAGCGCCGGGGTCGCCGCCGGAATCGACCTGTGCCTGCACCTGGTGCGCCGTGACCACGGGGCTGCAACAGCCAATCGCATCGCACGTCGAATGGTCGTCCCACCCCACCGCGCAGGAGGCCAGGCCCAGTACGTCGCACCGGCAGCCCGCCCCCGTCATCCGGAGAACAGGCTGGCGGAGCTGACCACCTGGGTCGTGGCGCACCTCGATCGCCCAGTGGGCGTCGCGGATCTTGCTCGCCATGCGCACCTGTCTGAACGGCAGCTGGCACGCAGGTTCGTCGCCGAGACAGGGCAGAGCCCGCTGCAGTGGCTTCTCCACCAGCGTGTGCTGGCCGCCATGGATCTGCTTGAGACGACCGGCCTGCCTCTGGAGGCCATCGCAACGCGCACGGGCCTAGGAACGGCCAGCACCTTGCGTCGTCACTTTCTCAGACACGTGGGCACCACGCCCAGCGCCTATCGAAAGACGTTTCGCGGTCCCGAGTAACGGCTCGAGGGCTCAGCCCCGCTTGACCAGCGGGAAGGTGATGGTCTCGCGGATGCCCTGGCCGGTGAGCACCATGAGGAGGCGGTCGATGCCCATGCCCATGCCGCCGCTGGGCGGGAAGCCCTGCTCCATGGCCACCAGGAAGTCCTCGTCCAGGATCATGGCCTCGGGGTCGCCCTTGGCGGCTGCCAGCGCCTGGGCCTCGAAGCGCTCGCGCTGGACCACGGGGTCGGCGAGCTCGGAGTAGGCGGTGGCGGTCTCGAAGCCGCGCACGTAGAGGTCCCACTTCTCGGTCAGGCCCGGCTTGCTGCGGTGGTAGCGGGTCAGCGGCGAGGTGTCCTCAGGGGAAGTCGTAGACGAAGGTGGGCGCCCACAGCTTGTTGCCCGACGAGGCTCCTCGAAGATGTCCTCGACGACCTTGCCGGCCACGGCGTGGTCGTCGATCTCCAGACCGATCTTCTCGGCGTGGGCGACCAGCTGCTCGCGCGGGGTCTCCACGGTGATCTCCTCACCGAGGGCCTCGGAGACGGAGGTGTAGAGGTCGATCCTGTCCCACTCGCCCGACAGGTCGTACTCGGTGCCGTCGGCCAGCGTGACGACCTCGCCGCCCTCGGGCAGGTCGAAGGCGTCGCGGGCCGCCTGCTGGACGAGGTTGCGGGTCAGCTCAGCCATGCCGTCGTAGTCGGAGTAGGCCTCGTAGGCCTCCAGGGCCGTGAACTCCGGGGAGTGGGAGGTCAGCGCCCTCGTTGCGGAAGTTGCGGTTGATCTCAAAGACGCGGTCGACGCCGCCGACCACGGCGCGCTTGAGGTGAGATCTCCGTGGCGATGCGCAGGTAGAGATCCATGTCGAAGGCGTTCATGTGGGTGATGAACGGGCGCGCAGCCGCCCGCCGTGAGATGACCTGCAGCATGGGGGTCTCCAGCTCCAGGTAGTCGCGGCGGAAGAAGTTCTCGCGGATGGAGCGCACGACGGCGGCGCGAGTGCGCACCATGTCGCGGGCGGCGGGCCGGGTGAGCAGGTCGAGCTCACGACGGCGCACGCGCTGCTCCTCCGAGAGCGTCACCGCCTCGCCAGCCTCGTTGGTCCAGGTCTTGGGCAGGGGTCGCAGCGCCTTGGAGGCGATCCGCCAGGCGGGGACCTCGACGTCGTCGTCCCCGGCGGAGGCGGCCTCGACGCCCTCGCGCAGGACCGGCTCGGCCATGACGGACAGCTCGCCGCGGCGTCGAGGGAGATGACGCGGCCGTGGACGAAGGGTGGTCGCCCAGGTCGACGTCGGCCTTGAAGGCCGCGAGCGCGGTGTGGCCCCTCGGCGGGCAGGGGCCTTGGCCGAGAGCATGGCCTGCAGGGTGGTGCCGGCACCGTCCTGGAGGGTGACGAAGCACAGGCGGCCGGTGTTGCGCAGGAAGACGACGCGGCCGGCGACGCCGACGACGTCGTCGGTCTCCTGCCCGGCCTCGAGGTGGGCGTAGCCCTCGCGCACGGCGGCGATGGTGGTGGTGACGGGCACGGAGACCGGGTAGGGGTCCCAGCCCTCGCTGCGCAGGCGCTCGCGCTTGCCGGCGCGGACCTCGAACTGCTCGCCCGGGCCCGGGTCGGCCTTGGGCTGCTTGGGCTGGTCCGGCTTCTGCGACTGAGTGCCGGCGGCGTCGGTGGCGGTCGGGTCGGGGCTGGGGGTGCTCTCGTCTGTCACGTGAAGGAGTCTAACGGCGCAGGCCCTCCCCGGACGCCCCCTGGGTCCCGACGACGCCCGATCCACATCCGATCCTGGTCACACCGGGCGGCGGTTCCTCCGGTCAGGTCCAGGTGGGCACGACGGCGGCCCCGGTCACGGTTTCCTCTCCCTTCCGGCTGCGGTGCACGGACACGCAGTACTCGGCCGGGAACCAGGTGGGGCCCAGGGCCTCGCCCTTGACCGGAACCCGACTCAGGCGCAGGGCGGTGCCGCGGGCCGTGGGGCGCTGCTCCCACTGGGGTGGTGTGCGAAAGAGGAAGGCAGAGAGCAGCCTGGTGTAGCCGGGCCCGAGGTAGCACCACGGGACCGGGATGGAGGGAAGTCCACTCAGGATGACGCCGTCGGCGGCCAGGGACTGGGGCTGCTCACCGTTGTAGTAGTGCGGTCTGACATCACCGGCGTAGGAGTGCTTCCATCTGTCGAGGACCTGCGCCCAGGCCAGGTCGGCGCCGAGCTCGTCGCAGGCCTCGAGCAGCAGCTCGTGGAGGAGGTCGAGGTCGCCGGGGCGGAGGGGCGCCAGCTCGGCCACCCACTCAACCATGTACATGCCGTGAGGTTCCTCCTCGAGGGCAAAGAATGTCGCCGTACTGATCGGCGCTGGCCCGGTCAGGAAGACCCCGACGTCATCGACATACCTACAATCATCGGCGGCCTCAATCGTGGCCTCGTTCAGTGGCAGCATGCGCGCCTGGCCAGTGTACTCGGTGGGGCTCCAGTGCGGGGCCACCCGGGAGACGGCGTGCATCCAGGCCTTGACCGGATCGGGGCAGACGGACTCGCGCACATAGGCCCGCATCTTGACCACCTGAACGTCCGCGTCGAGCCGCTCCCACTCCTTCTCGTAGACGTCGGGATTGAAGTCGGGCGCGGGCGGGGCTCCCTGCGGCCGCACCACACGCTCGAAGAACAGGGCCACGACGCCGTCGTTCCAGCGGGCGAGGGTCTGCGCCGACGCCAGGGCCCTCTTGGTGGCCGAGCCGCCTCGGAACCAGCTCTTGGGCCAGGTGAGCCGGTAGCAGTAGGGCAGATCGGGGTAGCCGGAGACCTCCTTGACGTAGTCGACGAAGTCGAGCTGCACGTCCAGAGAGGTCTCCTCCAGTTCGAGGACCAGCAGGTGACCATCGCGGATACGCAGGTGGGTTCCGTCCCCGTCGTTGCCCTCGACGGTGAGGTCCGGCAGCGCCGCGCGCACACCCTCGATCGTCAGCTCTCGAGTGGTGTAGAGCTCGTAGATGTCCTCGTCCTTGAACTGCCCCAACATGCTTCCCGACCTTATCGGAGCACGGCGGTGTCCGGGGCGGTTCGGGACGGCCTGGTAGGGCGGCGGCCCGCAGAGCGGTCAGGCGCGGGCCTCGGCCAGGGGGATGCCGGTGGGCCGCAGGCCCTGGAGGCGGGCGACGTCGGAGTCGGCCGGGATCTGGCCGGGGTCGGTGCCCCGCTCCACGATCCGGTTGGCCTCGTCGACGAAGACGACCCGGGGCAGGTAGGTGCGGGCCTCGGCGTCGGACATCTGGGAGTAGGCGATGAGGATGACGACGTCTCCGGGGCTGACCAGGTGGGCGGCAGCGCCGTTGACGCAGATCTCGCCGGCGCCGCGCTCGCCGGGGATGACGTAGGTGGACAGGCGGTTGCCGTTGGTGCAGTTGCAGATATCGACGCGCTCGCCGGGCAGCAGGTCGGCGGCCTCGAGCAGGTCGATGTCCACCGTGATGGAGCCGACGTAGTCGAGGTCGGCCTGGGTCACGGTGGCGCGGTGGATCTTGGACGTCATCATCGTCCGGGTGCGGGAACTCATCGCCGCACAGCGTAGACGGCGCCGGGCCCGGCGCACTGTACGAGTGCGGCACAGGGGTGAGCGACCTGACAGGAACGGTCGGACCTGAGCGAGGCCAGGCCCGGCCCAACGGTTCTCGAGAACACGCCATAGGGCGCCGGGTCTGTCGCTTGAGGGTGCGTCCTCGCGCGGGGCCGGCCCGGTTCACAGCGGCTGGCCCCGCGCAAGCGCCCGGGCGAGCCGGGCCCCCAGAGCGAGCCTGATCAGCCCTGCTCAGGGGCGCAGGTCGATGAGGTGTTGTCGATGAGGCGGGTGGTGCCCACGCGCGCGGCGACGGCCAGCAGGCCCACGGCGGGCAGCCCCTTCCCCTCGTCCTCTCCTGCGGGCGCGCTGCGCGGCAGGCCGAGGCCGGTGCCCGCCAGGTCCTCGAAGCTGTCCGGGGCGACGAGGGGCCACGTAGTCGATCTCGACGCCGTCGGCCGCCTCCAGGGAGGCCAGGGCGGCCTGGCGGATGGCGGCGGGGTCAGGCCGGGAGCCGGTGGCCTGCGCGGCGGCGTCCCGGCCGGCCTGGAGTGCACGGGACAGGGCCAGGGCCTGGTGGCGCTGCTCGGGGCTGAGGTAGGCGTTGCGTGAGCTCATGGCCAGGCCGTCGCTCTCGCGGCGGATGTCGACCGGCACGATCTCCAGCGGGACGGCGAGGTCGCGCACCATGGACTCGATGATCGCCAGCTGTTGGGCGTCCTTGCGGCCGAACAGCGCCCAGCGCGGGGCGGTCAGGTGCATGAGGGTGAGCACGACCTGGCACACGCCGGCGAAGTGGGTGGGGCGGGTGCGCCCCTCCAGGACGGTGGCGATGGGGCCGGGGTCGATGCGCACCGCCGGCTGCCCGGCGGGGTAGATGACCTCGGGGTGGGGGCGAGACGATGAGGCGTCCCACGCCGAGGGTGCCGTCGGCACCGGTGAGGGTGCAGGCCAGTCCGGCCAGGTCGCCCTCGAGGTCGCGCGGGTAGGCGTCGAGGTCCTCGGTGGGGGGCGAACTGCAGGGGGTTGACGAAGATGGTGACCACGACGGTGCCGGTCGGCCCGACGCGCCGGGCGGCCTCGCGCACGAGGTCGAAGTGGCCCTCGTGGAGGCGCCCATCGTCATGACGACCGCCCGGGGGATCAGGGGACTCGGCCAGGGCGGTGGCGAGGTCGAGCTCGGCTGCGGGCCAGGACGGTTGCGGCGCCCGGCGGATCGGGGGTGGGAACGGGCGTCGGTGCGGGTTCAGTGCTCACGTGCCCCACGCTGGTCGCCCCCCCGGGCCGGTGACCCGCGCAGGAAGGTGAAAGTGTCCACGGTGGCGACTTTTCCGCGCTGAATCCGAGCAACCAGGCCATCTCGATTCACGTTTCCGCAGGTCACCAGGGGTCGCCTAGAACGACGCGCCGCCTGCGGCCGGGGAAAAAGTCGCCAAAATTGACAGATTCGCCTTGATGGCTCGCTCTAGGCCGGGGCAGGCGGCGAGCATGAGAGCATCGGGGCATGAGCGACATCGATGGCAGGGGGCCCAGGCACAGGGCGGCGAGCACGCGGGCCGGGTCCCAGCCGCCCTGCCAGCCCGAGCAGGCCGGGCCGGCTGGGCGTCGGCATCATCTCCGCCGGGCGCGTCAGGGGCGGTCCTGGGCTGCGCGCTGCGGGCAGGTGGAGCATCAGGTCGTCGGCGTCCACGCGGTCTCGGAGGAGTCGCGCGAGCGTGCCGAGATGCTGCTTCCCGGTGTGCCGGTCCTGGAGGTCGAGGAGATCGTCGAGCGCGCCGAGCTGGTCCTGCTGGCCGTCCCCTGACGACGCCCTCGAGCCGCTCGTCCAGGGCCTGGCGGACCTGGGACGCTGGCAGCCGGGCCAGCTGGTGGCCCACACCTCGGGGCGCTACGGGGCCGCCGTGCTCGCCCCGGCTCAGCGCTGCGGGGCGATCCCGCTGGCGATCCACCCGGCGATGACCTTCTCCGGATTCTCCACGGATGTGGCCCGGCTCGTCGGCTGCCCGATGGCTGTGACTGCGCCCGCGGCGGTGCTGCCGATCGCGCAGGCGCTGGTGGTCGAGCTCGGCGGGGAGCCCTTCGTCCTGGAGGAGTCGGCGCGCCCTGCCTACCACGCGGCCCTCGCGCACGGCGCCAACCACCTGCTGACCGTGGTGACGCAGGCCGTGCGGGTGCTGGCGGCCGCCGGGGTCGAGGACGGTGCGGCCACGCTCGGTCCCCCTGCTCACGGCGGCCCTGGACCGGGCGCTGCACGAGGGCGAGGCAGGGCCTGACCGGTCCCGGTCTCCCGGGGCGACGCCGGGACGGTGGCCGCCCACCTGGAGGCGCTCTCCACGCTGCGCGACAACCAGGGGCGGGGCCTCGACGACGTGGTCGCCTCCTACCGGCAGCTGGCCGCGGCCACCACTGAGCGCTGCGAGGCCACCGGGCGCCTGACCGCCGAGCAGGCCCTGCGCCTGCGCGACGCCCTGCGCAGCTAGGGCATGTTGCGAAAGTGGGGTGAAGCGTCCGCGTGTTCGTGCCTGAGGGCGCGCGTTCGTACCCTCTACCTCTCGAATGCGAGCCCTCAGGGTACGACCGCGACGTCGGCCACTGGCGAGAACCGGCCTCCGCCCGGACATACGCAACAGGACCCTGGCGCGCTGAGGGCCCGGCAGGCTGCGTGGCGGCGACGGCGCGCGCGAGCCACCGGTCGAGCTGCTCGGCGCGGGCCCGGTGCAGCGCCCGCTGGCTGATCCGCGCCGCCAGAGCCTTGGCGTCGGCGGCATCGAGGTTGGTGATCGAGGCGGGGACCTCCTGGGCGACCATGTCGAGTCGGAGGGAGGCCAGGCCCCGCCGGCGCGCCAGCGGCCCTGGCGCACGCGCAGGGGACTGGATGCGCTCGTAGGGGAAGACGGCCACTCGCCGCCGCCAGCGGCCGTGGCGAATGATGACGCAGGTGTCGGTGAGGGGCAATGGCCGCGCGCCGCCAGGTCAGGGGGCGGAAGAACCGGCCACGGCGGCTGAGGCGCACGAAGCCGCGCTCGGCCGAGCCCGCCGGGGCCTGCGGGTCGCCGACACCGTCATCGTCGCGGCCGATGAGGGCCTGGGCGAGCAGCCTGTCGGGGTCAGGGAACCCCCAGGTCAGGGGACCACGAGCCACAGCGCGCGCAGGGCGGTGTCGCGCACCCCACGGGCAGGAGCAGGTTGCCGAACTGCCGGTTCTGGCCGTCCTGGGATCGGTCCTCGCGGCCGGCCACGGTGACGTCCACCTTCCACCAGTCCTTGCCGCGCCACAGGATCGGCTGAACGATCCCGACGCCGTGGACCCGTCCGGGCGGCAGCGTGCGGGAGGTCTCGGAGGTGAGCCCGTAACGCATGCGGATGCCGCTGGGGGTGGCGGCGGCCTGGAAGTTCAGGCGCTGTTGAAGTGGCTCCACACGATGGTCGCCATCGCGATGACGATCGTGATGTAGGACGAGATGACCGTCAGCGCTTCGCCGCCGGTCATGGAGTCCAAGATGATGAGGATCCCTACCGATAGCATGCCGATGACCGCCAGCCCGAGCACATAGACCGAGGCTGCGCAGCAGGGACCCGAGGAGGACAGAGCCGTCGACGCTGTAGAGCGGGTGCTCCCGGAAGTGAGAGGCCCGCATCGGCACGGCGCGCTGCTCGGGGGCGGTCTGAGGCCGGCGGCCTTCGGGCGCGAGGTCCTCGGGCCTGACGGCGGACGCGGCATCGTCGATGCCGCCGGTGTCGCGACCCACTGCACTCGCCCCGACGGCGCCGCCCTCCGAGTGCGGGGCCGGGCAGGTCGATCTGTCCGGCGGCCAGGTCGAGGATGCGGTCGCGCAGGGTCCGAAGCTCACGGGTGGTGAGGAATCCGATGACGACCCGCGGTCCCGGCCCCGGCGACCTCGACGGTCAGCTGCCCCCAGACCGAAAGATGCGCCCGAGCAGGGGTGGACGACGTCGACCGACTGGATGCGCGGCAGGCGGGCCGTGCGCAGCTTGCGGCTGAGGATGCCCTGAGCGCAGGTAGACGCCGTCGGCATCCACGGCGTAGGCGCGCCGCCACCAGCTGAGCAGCCCGAGCCCCACCCACAGGGGCGATGAACGCGACCAGGCCGAGCAGGTAGTAGCCAATCCCCCCGCCCAGGGTGAAGCCGTGCTCGGAGATGAAGCGGTAGGCGCGCACCAGCTCGTCGAGGTTCTGGACCGTGACGAAGGCCAGGACACCGGTGACGATCTTCCAGCCCTCCAGCACCGGCGTGACGAGGCTGACCCGGTGCCAGGTGACATTTCTCGGGCAGGGGCAGATCCCGGGAGGCGGCGGGCCCGCTCTCCCCCGCGGCGTCCGCCCTGGCCTTCCGGGCGGCCTCCAGCCGGCTCTCCCAGCTGGGGCTCACAGCCCGGCCATCCTCTCCTCACCGCGCTGGGACAGGACCTGGCGCAGGCGCTCGGCCTCGGCCACCGGCAGCCCGTTGATCGTGGCGTCGGTGCTGGCCGAGGCCGTGTGGAGCTTGACCTCGGCGATGCCCAGCCAGCGGGCCAGCGGCCCCTGGGAGGTGTCCACGAACTGCATGCGCCCGTAGGGGTGACGGTGATGGAGCGGAACATGACGCCGTGGCGCCACAGGAGGTGGTTGTCGGCCAGGGGCGTAGCCCATGGCCCGCACCTGGCGCGGAATGAGCCAGAGCTGCCAGAGGAACAGCGCCGCGAAGACCCCCGCCGGGATGAAGTATCCGAAGGAGACGAGCACCCCGAGGATGGCGAAGCCGATGATGACGACGGCGCAGAAGAGACCGACCCCCAGGATGCGGGCGGTGATGAGGCGAGGGCGAGACCGGGTGGAAGACGACGCCGTCGAGGGGCGAAGGGGATCGGCGCCGGCGGGTGGTCGCGTGGCCGGTTCACCGGCGCGGACGGGTGCCGGGGCTGGGCCAGCAGGGGGCAGCAGGTGCAGCGGGGCTGGTACCGGGCATCGCGCCGGGGACCTGTTGCAGGGACTGGTCATGCAGGGGGCTCCTGGTCCTTCGGGGGCCCGCCCGGAGGGACCGGCCGAGCCGTCGTCGTCGCCGTCACCGGAGATGGAGCACCACTGCTCGACGACGAAGCCGACGACGCACCACAGGAGGCAGGGCGATCAGGCAGCCGGTCGAGGTCCAGGCCAGGTGGGTCATGGCCCGGCGAGCGCGGCGTCACCAGCGCCAGGATGATCCCGCCGCCGTAGACGCCGCCGAGCACCGCACCCCACGATGGCGGAGGCCTGGGCGGCGGCCGCCGTGGTGGCGGCGCCGGTCGGGGTGATCCAGGTGCGCTCGCGCGCCCGCAGCCGCCTGACCGCCAGACCCGCCACCAGGACGATGCCCGCAATGACCAGCGCGGTCACCGCCCCCCAGGGAGAAAGGACCGGGACCCAGCCGACGTGGCGCAGCAGGAGGTCACCGACCACCCAGGAGGTCACCGCGGCGGCGATGAACCAGGTGACGGCACTGGTCCAGCGGGTGCGCCGCATCAGACGTCCTGACGGGGACCTGTCCCTGGGCGCCACCACCGATGACGTCGTTCCACTGGAGCAGGGGACTTCCAGGCGTCCCCGGCGGCGTCATTCTGCTGCTGCGAGGCCGGAGCATCGGCCTGTTCCTGCTGGCTGGAGGCGTAGTTCGCGTAGCTGCCGACATTCTGCTGGCCGTGGGGGAGCCCATCCGACCCGGCCGTGAGACCGGGGGCGTAGGCGCCCTGCGGTCCGGCGGCCTCGGGGGCCGAAGCGGCCTGGTAGGGCGAGTCGATCTGCGGGGCCTGCTCGCCCCAGGAGCCCGCCTCGTTGGAGGTGTCGAAGGCGACTGCCCGAAGGGGAGGACTCGAACGGCCCCTGGTCACCGAGCTGCTGCGCGGGGGCGGCGGGCTCCGGGGCGGGCGATGAGGGCCTCGGCGATACTGCCGGCGTAGTCGGCAGCCAGGAAGGCGTCGGCCACGGAGGACTCGTCTCGGGTGGCGTCATAGACCAGCCCGGGCTCGGAGCCTGCGGCGTCCTGCGCCACCAGGGGGCTCCACGTAGGGGCCGGTGGGCTTGTCCGGCAGAGCCTCGGAGTCGAGCCAGTCGAAGGCCAGCCAGCGCAGGCCACCCCGGTCAGGGGGCGTTCTCGGCGAGCTCGGACACGGAGTGCCCGGCCAGCTCGGCGAAGGGGTCAGCCTGGCTCCACGGCACCAGGACGAAGGCACGCTCAGCGGCGCGCGGGTGCGGCAGGGACAGGGCCGGGTCGGAGGAGGTGATGCCCTCGACGTCGATCAGGTCCACATCCAGGGTGCACGCCCCACGGCTCGGTGCGCACGCGCCCGGCCGCGATCTCCAGGGTCTGGCAGACCTCGAGCAGCTCGCGCGGGGAGAGGGTCGTCATGGCCGTGACCACCGTGTTGAGGTAGTCGGGCTGGGGCTCGGCGCCCTCGGCGACGACGGCGAGCGTGCGGGCCAGTGGCGCCACCTGCGTGACCTCGATGCCCTCGGTGGCCCTGAGGGCTCTGGACGGCCGTGCGCAGGGGTCCACGACTCCGCCGACGTTAGCGCCCAGGCCGAAGACGACGCCGACGGGGCGGACGGGCCGCTCGGAGAGCAGGTCCACCAGGCTGCAGGGAGCCGCCGGGGCCTCAGGCGCAACGGGAGCCGGTGCGGCGCCGGGGGCGCCAGGACGTCGGGCTGCGCCGACGGCGCGGCGAACGAGCCCTCAGCGGGCTGGGAGAAGTCCTCGGAGACGGAGGGCTGGGGGTAGGAGGGCTCGGGTATGAGGACTCGGGTAAGCCGGTGCCACGCCGTCCTGGCTCACGGCCCCAGGGAGCTCACCGGGGACGTCGAAGGGGCTGGGCCCGGGCTCTCCCAGGGACTGGGAGGCCGGGACGGAGGAGGAGTCAACGAAACCGTCAGCGGCGGTCCCGGAGGCGGAGACGTCCCCACCCAGCGCGGGGAAGGGGAAGCCGGGCAGCATCGGCGCCCGCTGCCTCGGGGGCGGCCCCGGCGTCACCGACCTGGCTGGCGGCGGCTCCCGCTGTAGGAGCCGGACTCGTCGAAGGCGACGGGAGCGTTCAAAAGGTCTGCGGAGCCCTCGACGGCAGGGGGCGGACTGGCCCTCGCCCTCCTCGGAGGAGGCGACGTGGCGCCCTTCGCGGGGCAGCTGAACAGCAAGGCCGTCGGCGGCGGGGAGCCGCTCGGACGAGGCTGCTGCGGAGGCGTCAGCGGCCACCTCCTCGGCATAGCTCAGGGGCACTGGCCTCCGGCTCACTGGTGGCGGGCGCCGCGCCCAGGGCGTCGGCTGCCAGGCTCACGAACCCGTCGGCACCAGCGGTCCTGCCGGCGGAGGCCGCGGTGGGGAGCGCTGGTCGAGGGGCGTCCAGTGCGCTCGACGCCGCGTAGGAATCGGCGGACTCACCGGCGGACTCACCGGAGGTCAGGCTGGCGGCCTCGGGGGCCTCAGGGCCTCAGGGTGCCCAGGTGAGGGGCCGATGCGACGGAGGGTCCGCGCTCTCGCCAGCCCAGTCCGGCGCCCAGGGCTGGGTCGACTCAGCGCTCCCTCCGGGAGTACCGGGCTCGGTCGGCATCGGCGTGGGGACCGAGGGCGCGGCGGCAGCGAAGGGCGAGCGGGCCGGAGCCTCCATCGGCGAGGCCGGCGAGGGGCGTCAGGGGTGATGGGGGGCTCGGAGGCCAAGGTGGCCGGAGCAGCGTCGCCGCCCGTGAAGGAGGCTCCCGAGAGTCGGGACCTCCGAGACGAGGGGGCCGCAGGGGGCGGCCAGGGGGCTCGTAGGCGGGCGCCGCCGAGGCAGCGGCCACCGGGGATGCCGAGGAGGAGGGGAGGCGTAGGGCTGGGCGGAGACGGCCACCGGCGCCTCGGCCTGCGCAGCCCAGGCGGCCTGGCTGGTGGCAGGGGGCCCCGCCGTGGCCGGCGGCGGCGTCGGCCACTCGGTGGATGGTCACTGAGACGTCCTCGAAGGCGACGTCGAGAGGGGCCTCGGGCTTGTGCACGGTGACCTCGGCGGCCACGACGCGGGGGAAGGACAGGACCCGCTCGGCGATCCGGTCCGCCAGGGACTCGATGAGATTGACCGGCTCCCCCTCGATGATGCTCACGATGCCGTTGGCCACGCGGGAGTAGTCCACGGCGTCGGTCACCGAGTCGGTGACGGCGGCCACGGCGGTGCCGCGCTGCCCCAGGTCAAGAATGACATCGACCGTGAAGAGCTGGCCCTCCTCGCGTTCGAAGGGCAGGACGCCGTGGTGGCCACGGGCGGACAGGCCGATGAGGCTGATCCGGTCGGTGGTCGCGGAGACGGTGGTGCTCACTGGTGTTCCTTCCAGAGGGAGGCGGTACGGACGGCGGCCCGGTTGGCCGGGACCTCGTGGACTCTGACGGCCCAGGCGCCGGAGGCGGCGGCCAGGGCGGTGGTGGCGGCGGTGACGGCGTCGCGCTGGATGGGGGTGGCCTCGGCCTCAGCGGCCTGGGCCAGGAAGCGCTTGCGGGAGGAGCCGACCAGGAGGGGCCGGCCCAGGTCGGCGATGAGGCGGGAGGTGGCCGCCAGCAGCTCCCAGGACTGGGCGTGGGTCTTGGCGAAGCCGAGGCCGGGGTCCAGGACCACCTGGGAGCGGTCCACCCCGGCGGCGTCCAGCTCGGCCAGGCGCTCGCGCAGCTCGGCCTCGACTCCGGCGACGACGCCGCCGGGGTAGTCGGTGAGCCGGTCCATGGTCTCGGGGTCGCCGCGCCAGTGCTGGCAGACGTAGACGACGCCGGTGCGGGCGATGAGGCCGTGCATGGCGGGGTCGGCCAGGCCCCCGGAGACGTCGTTGATGATGTGGGCGCCGGCGTCGATGGCGGCCTCGGCGGTGGCGGCGTGGATGGTGTCCACCGAGATGATGGCGCTGCCGGCGAGCCTGTCCCGGTCGGCCCGTCGGCCCCGTCGGCGAGCGCGCGCACCACGGGCAGGGACCCGGGAGATCTCGGTGTCGGCGTCGACCCTCTGGGCGCCGGGGCGGGTGGACTCCCCGCCGACGTCGATGATGTCGGCGCCCTGGGCGATGAGCTCGCGGGCGTGGGCGACGGCCGCCTCGGGGTCGGCCCAGCGGCCACCGTCGGAGAAGGAGTCGGGGGTGACGTTGAGGACGCCCATGAGGGCGTCCGGTCGCGGGGCACGAACCCCGGCAGGGGGCCAGGGGCGGCGGCAGGGAAGAATCGTCACGGGGTCAGGCTAACGGTTGGCCCGCCGCAGCGGAGGACCGAAACATCTTCAGGCCACCTCACACTGAGGCCGGGACACGATCCGGCGGGGTCAGGGCGCCTCACTTCGACCAAAACTTCAGAATCGACACGGCTCCGCGTCTTCTGATGAAGTTTTGGTCGAAGTGATGAACCCACCACTGCCGGCAGCCGGCGGGCCTCCCTCGAAGGCGGAGACGCCACTGCAGTCCGTCCCTTCGACGCATTCCGGTTCTTCTCCGCGATTCCTAGCCTCGAGGCATCCACCGACTCCCCAGGACCATGCGACTCATCGACCGCGGCTCTTGCTGGGAAAGAACAACGAGAAGAGGACTGCTGATGCCCGCCCTGCTCGATCTACGCCGCAGTGCTGCCGCTTTCGTGGCGGTGGCCATGAGTGCGGCCCTCATCGTCTTCGTCTTCATCGTCTCCGACTCCGTTCGGACCAGGATCACCGAGCGCCCGCGCCGGTGTCGGTGACGCCGACGTGGTGGTCCTGGCGGACCACAGGACGACGCCGCCAGAGGCAGGGATCTCCGAGCGGGCCGTGCAGCAGGGTCTCCGCGGCTGACGGGGTCGCATCGGTGCGTCCCCTATGTCGAGGATGGGTCCTGGCCGGGCGCCGGGGCACGACTCAGGAGACAATCTCCTGGTCCTGGACGTACCGGCGCTCGCGGGCAGCACCCGCCTGGTGGAGGGCCGCCTGCCGCAGGCGGATAACGAGATCGCCGTCTCCCCCGCCGTCCTGGAGCGGCAGCAGAACGTGAAGGTCGGCAGCACCCTCACACTGAGGGCCTCCGAGACGCCTCCTCCACGACCGTGAACATTGTCGGCGTGGTCCGGCCCGGGGCTGACGTCACCCGGTACGACGCCGGGGACACCCCCTACATCTTCGCCACCGGCCAGGCTCAGGCCGCCATGGGGCTTCCCGACGCCCCCGCCGTCCTCTACGTCACCGGGAAGGCGGGGACCAGCGACAAGGAGCTTCTCAGCTCCGTCACCGGGGCCCTGGCCACCGCGCAGCCAAGTGCGCAGGCATACACCGCCTCCGAGATCGTCACTATGCGCGCCAAGGCCTCCGACGGCACCGCCTCCAGGACGATCACTCTTCTGCAGATCCTCGCCCCCGTGTGCGTCGTCGTCTCCGGGATCGTCATCGCCACGACCTTCACGACGCTCATGGCGCGCCAGACCCGCCAGATCGGTCTGCTGCGCTGCGTGGGCGCGACCCGCCGTCAGGTCGTGGGCTCTGTGCTGCGCACCGCCCTGCTCACCGGGCTGGCGGGATCCGTCGCCGGAGCCGCCGTCGGAGCCGCCGTCGCGGTGCCCGTCATCGGCTCCGGCCTCATCGAGGAGGTCGAGTCTCGTCACCTGACCATCTCCTGGACCTCCTTCGCCCTGGCGGTCCTGGTCGGCACCGTGGTGACCCTGGTCTCCATCCTGAGGCCGGCACGCCAGGCCAGCCGGGTGTCTGCGCTCATGGCACTGACCGGGCAGACCGCCGGCCATCAGTCGCTGAGTAGACGGCGGGTGGCTGCTGCCGTCGCGGGGGTAGTCGTCACCGCGCTCGGCCTCGGCCTCATCCACGGCGGAGTCACCTGGCGGGTCCTGCAGATGATCAGGGGCGGGTGCCGTGGTCGCCGTCCTCAGGATCATCCTTGCGCTTCCCCTGCTCGTCGTCGGAGCGTCCCGCCTCGTCGGATCGGTCTGCGGTCAGGAAGGCAGACCTATCCTCCACCTGGCCACCCGCAACCTGGCCCGCCACCCCGCCCGCACCGCGGCGACCACCGCGTCCCTGCTCGTCGCCGTCGCGGTGGCGGCCGCCATGTCCAGTGGCCTGTCCAGTGTCGCCTCCTCCTTGCGAACCTACATCAGCCACTACACCCCCCGTCGACATCACCGTGGGAGAGCTGAGCGCGGGCCAGGACCCCTCCTCAACCGTTGCGAGGATCGCCGCCGTTGACGGCGTGGAGGGCGTCGTCCCCGTGCCACAGTTCGAGGTCACCATGACCGGCGGTCGCCAGAAGGACCAGAAGGAGGCCCTGACCGTCTCTGCTGTCGACGCGAAGACGGTCTCCCCGGTCATGCGCTCTCGGAAGGCGCTGGAGGCTCTCGATGACCGGGTTCTCCTGCTGGACCGCACCTACAACATCGCCGACGGAACCCCAGTGACCCTCACGGGGCCCGCCGGCAGCGTTGACCTCACCGTCCGGGTGAAGGAGGGGGTCGACGCCGCCGTCACCCCCGCCGTCGCGCATCGGCTAGTCGGCAACGCTCCGACCGCCTCCCTCCTGTGGGTGCGCGCCGACGGCGATGGTACGGATCCGGCTCCTGTCTCCGCCGTCCGCAAGGCAGTTGCGGGCAGCGGCCTTTCCGTCGGCGACTCCCAGGAGGGCCGCATCAACCTCACCGATCAGGTCCGCCAGATCTCCATAGCGATCGGCGCCATGCTGGTCTTCACTCTGCTGATCGCCCTGTCAGGCCTGGCCAACACCGTCGATGTCAGCGTCCTGGAACGCACCCGGGAGATCGGGGTCCTGCGCGCCACCGGCACCCAACGCAGCGAGATCAGGCGCCTGCTCATCACCGAGGCCGTCCTCACTGCGCTCCTGGGCGGCATCATCGGCATCCTGCTCGGCTGCGGGGTGGGTATCGCAGGGGCGGCCGCCCTGCTCACCACCGACTCCACCAGCCTCCTGACCGTCCCGGTCCCATGGCTGGCCCTGATCCTGGTCGGCATTCTTCTGATGGCCGCCGCGGTCGGTGTCCTGGCCTCGCTGCGTCCCGCGGAGAGCGCCAGCCGGATCCCGCCCGTCCACGCCCTCGCTCAGGACTGAGGAGCCTCCTCGACCGTCCCTCTGCTCACCCTCTTACCCTCTGCCCACTCTGCTACGAGGCCTGAGAGTGGCTGCCCCGTGCCCTGGTTCCAGGGCACAGGGGCACCTCCCTGCTACCGCCTCACCTCCGCCTTTCGGTGGACAGGGGCTCGCGCGTCCCGTCCTTCGACGCATTCCGTTGTGATGGCGCCGTTTCTAGGGCTTTTCACGTCAACAGGGGCAACCCCGGACGCGACACGAATCAGACGACCGGCCCTGCCTACCACACGAGTCAGCCACACGAGAAGGGTCCTGAGATGACGACTCAACCCCAGCCCCGTCCTTCGGCCACGTTGCCAATCCCGCTCCGGTCCCCCAGGGAGCACCGATGGCCCCGGGAGCACCGGCGGCACCTGCCACTGCTGCCGCCCCGATGCACGTCGTCGAGGCCCGCGGCCTGACCAAGGTCTACGGCGAAGGCGAGGCCCGGGTCGTCGCCCTGGACTCGGCGAGCCTGGTGGTGGGACGCGGCGAGTTCGTGGCCATCATGGGCCCCTCCGGCTCGGGCAAGTCCACTCTCTTGCACTGCCTGGCGGGCCTGGACACCCCCACCTCCGGGCAGCGTCCTCATCGCTGGTCAGGACCTGTCGGGCATGAAGGACAAGCAGCTCACCGCCGTGCGCCGCGACCGCCTCGGCTTCATCTTCCAGTCCTTCAACCTGCTGCCTACCTTGAGCGCCGAGGAGAACATCCTCCTGCCTCAGCGCCTGGCCCACCGCAAACCACAGCGGGACTGGTACGACGCCGTCATCTCCACCCTGGGCATCGGCGACCGCCTGTCCCACCGGCCCCACGAGCTCTCCGGCGGCCAGCAGCAGCGCGTGGCCGTAGCCCGCGCCCTCGTGGGCCGCCCGAGGTTGTCTTCGCCGACAGAGCCCACCGGGGCGCTGGACACCGCCTCGGCCGCCGCCCTGCTGGAGACCCTGGCCGGCATGTGCGAGCGCCTGGGGCAGACCGTCGTCATGGTCACCCACGACGAGCAGGCGGCCGCCACCGCAACCGCATCATCCGCCTGCGCGACGGGCACATCACCGGGGTCGAGGCCGTGCGCCGCCCGGCCAGTACCCGCGTGGCCGGGTCGGCGCCCATCACGCCGCTGTCCCCTCCCCGCTGCCGGCCCTGCACCCCGGATGGAGGCCCGCTGATGCCTTCGCTCCTCGATCTGCGGCGAACCATCTCCGCCCTCGTGGCCGTGGCCATGAGCGCCGCCCTCATCGCCTTCGCCTTCATCATCTCCGACTCCTTCCGCACTCAGACGCAAACCAGCGCGCGGGTGTCCGTGAGGCGACGCCGCTGTCGTCGTCCAAGACGGTCGTAGAGCCAACAGCACGGAAAGGTGCCCTGGACGACTCCCTCCTCAACCGGGTCTCCGCCCTTGACGGTGTCAGCTCCGTCCGTGGTGCCCACTGGGACATGCTGGGGCTCGACCTGCCCAAAGCAGCTGAGCGCCGTCGGGCCCAGATCGCCGTCCAGGACGTCCCGGCGCTCACCAAGTTCACCACCCTGAGCAGCGGCCGACTCCCCAAGACAACCGGCGAGGTGGCCATCGACTCCGACCTCGCCGAGCAGCAGGGGCCTGAGCGTCGGCGACACCATCCGGCTCACGTCCAAGACTGACGACGCCAAGGCCGTCCACTCGGCTCCCCACGGTGGTCGGCATCATCTCCGCCAGGGGCCGACAGCAGGACATCGGCACCGGCACTCTCTACGCCACCGCCGAGCGGCTCCAAGCGATGGGGCCAGAATCAATTACTACAGGCTCTACGTCACCACCAAACCTGGAACTGATACCAGTTCATTAATGAGGAATGTCTCGAAATCATTCACTCTGCCAGCCCTCCGCCGTCATCCAGAGCGCGGACGAGGCCGTCTCTCAGCGAGCTAAAGCAGAATTAGGAGGGACGACCATTTCAACCATCCTCAACCTCCTGTCCCCGGTCTGCGCGGCGGTCGCCATCATCGTCATCGCCACCACCTTCAGCACCCTGGTGGCGCGCCAGACACGCATGGTCGGACTCATGCGCTGCATCGGCACAACCCGCCGTCAGGTGATGCTCGCCGTCCTGCGCACCGGGCTCCTGACTGGGCTGGTCGGCTCCGTCCTGGGCGCGGCGCTCGGGACCGGTCTCGGCGCCATCGCGGTGTCCTCGGGAACCTTCGCGGACCTCAAGGCCGATCAGCTCACCATCTCTCCGGTGTCGCTCGGGCTCACCGTCGCCCTGGGGACACTAGTCACCCTCATCGCGGTCCTGCGCCCGGCCCGCTCCGCCACCCGCATCTCACCGCTCGTGGCTCTCACAGGACAGGTCGCAAGCACCAAGCAGGCCGGACGCAGAAGGATGTGGATCGCCGTCGCCGGAGTCATCATCGCCGCCATCGGCGCGGCCATCGTCGCCCTCGGCGTTCAGGCCTCCGATATCTACATCACAGCATGTGGGAGCGCCGTCGTCGTCGTTGGGACCGTCCTCAGCCTTCCTCTGCTCGTCACCGCCATCATCGGCTTCATCGGCAGAGTCAGCGGGTGACGCTCGACTCCCGGTGCTGCGCCTGGCTACCCGGAACCTGGCCCGTAACTCCGGACGGTCCGCCGCAACCGCAGCCACACTCTTCGTCTGCGTCCTGGTGGGGTCAGCGCTCTTCGTCGGCCTATCCTCCTTGAACACCTCCTTCGACGCCATCCTCGGCCACGGCTCACCCGTGGACGCCAGGATCTTCGGGGTCACGCCGCAGACCGATACCGCGCAGCTGACGAAGCAGGTCAAAGCAGTCGACGGGGTCAAGGATGTCACCTATGTTCCCTCCCTCGGCCTGACCCAGACCATCGATGGGAAGCCGAAGGACATTACTGTCGACGTCATTGATACAGATAGTATCGCGCCTATTGTAAGGTCCACCAGCGGCCTGGAGGGCCTCGATGACAAGACCCTCATTGTGGGCGGCATCTATGACATTCCAGATGGCGCCACAGTCACCCTGACCGGGGCAACCGGAAGTGTTGAGCTGACGGCTCGCGTCCAGGAAGGCTGGGGCGCCGCCATCAGCCCGGCAGTGGCCCAGCGCCTCAACGGCAATACCCCTACCAACACCACCATGTGGGTTCGGTCCACCGGCAATTCCATGACATCCGATACCGAGCACGCCCTCAATGCGGCTGTCCGAGGTCAGGCTCTGATGGTGGCCGGTAGCGCCGCCGCCAGTGAGCAGATGTCATCCCTCATCACGAGGATGGCCCTCATCGTCTGCCTGGTTCTGGGCGCCGCCCTGGTCATCGCCTTGTCCGGGCTGGCCAACACCACGGACGTCTCGGTCCTGGAGCGCATTCGGGAAATCGGGGTCCTGCGCGCCACCGGCAGCTCCCGCCAGGAGATCCGGCACCTCATCGTCACCGAGGGGTCCTCGTGGCGGCCGTGGGTGGGGCCTGGGGCTCCTCGTGGGGACGGCGCTGGGCGTTTCAGAAACGCTCGCGATGGCCAAGTCCGCCGAAGGCATGACGGTGACGTCCCCTACTTCGCACTGATCGGCATGTTCGCCGTGACGCTGGCCGTGGGCCTGGCGGCCTCGCTACGCCCGGCCGGCCGGGCCGCCTCGGTGCCGCCGGTCAGGGCCCTGTCCGAGGTGAGGAGACCGGCGGTGAGGGTTGCTCCAGTGACCGGGACGGCGGACTCAGGCCCCCTGGGTCTTGTGGACGGCGACGACGAGCTTGAGTCGGGACGGGACGTCGTACTTCTTCATGAGATGGGAGACGTGGGTCTTGACCGTGGACTCGGCGACGACGAGTTGCTCGGCGATCTCGGCATTGGGTAGCCCTCGCACAGGGAGGGTGAGGACCGCCTGCTCGGCCTCGGTGACGTCAGGGGGCCTGGGCCGTCTGCGGGGAGCGCAGGTGGCGGGTGACGAGCCGGGAGGGTGGCGGCCGGGAGATCGTGGTCCCGCCCGCGCTGGCGGCGATGACGGCGCGGATGATCTCCTCGGGCGAGGCGTCCTGAGGCAGGAAGCCGTTGGCGTGCTGGGCCAGCGCAGCCACCATCGCCTCGTCGTCGTCGAAGGAGGTCAGCACGACGACGGCCGTGCGGGAGCCACTGGCGGCGCACCCGGGTGAGCAGCTCCAGGCCGTCCATCTCGGGCATGCGCACGTCGGTGAGCAGGACGTCCACGCGGATCTTGTGGAGGAAGGCCAGGGGCGTCGGCGGCGCGGGAGAAGGTGCTGGTCACCTCGATGCGCTCGTCGGAGCTGAGGTAGGCCCGCAGTGCCTGCAGGACGAAGGGGTCGTCATCGACGATGGCGACGCGCAGGACCTGCGAGGGAGCAGCCGGAGCATCAGTCACGTTGGGAACCGTCATGGAGGGATATTATCCGGATCAGCTCAGGGGAAGGTGGTGAGACGGTGTCCGCTGTTGCAGCGAATCTGATGCAGCCCACGCGGTACACGACGTGGCGGCCGACCTGGCGGCTGCACCTGGCGCACGCCTCCCTGGCCGCGCTGATTACTCTGTTCTCGATCGCGGCGACCTGGCCGATGTCCTCCATCGCGGTCCTCTCCGAGATCATCGGGGGGCTGGCGCTGGCGCTGAGTAGCCGCTTCCCGTGGCCCGGGGCCCTGCTGGGCAGCGCGTCGGCGTGGACCGCCACCGTGGTGCTGACCGACGTTCCCTTCTCCCCGGGAATCATCCCTTGGCTGTGCACGGCGATCCTCGTGGCCCGCGGCTTCTCGCGTATGCCCGCCTACAGCCTGGTGGTCTTCTCGCTGGTGATCCTCATCGCCGATATCCAGTGGAACGGAGCGACCCCGCCCTGGTTCTCGCTGATGCAGGTCTCGCTCTTTATCGGGGGCGGGGCCATCACTGTGGCCGAGCTCATCCGCAGCCCGCGCGACCAGGCCGAGCGCTCCTTGCACACCTACCGCGAGAGCATGGAGCGCCAGCGCCTCCTGGTGGTCACCGAGCTGCATGACACAGTGGTGCGGGACCTGACCCACGCGGTCATGACGGCCGAGCAGGCCCGGCTCGCGCATCCTCAGGACGCGGCGCTGGCGCCCGAGCTGGACGCGATGACGGTGGCGGTGCGCGCGGCGGTGGAGCAGATGCGGCACGCGCTGCGCGCCATGAGTGACATCCGCGGGGGCGAGCGGCTGGATATCGAGGCGACCTCCGCGCCGCGCCCCCTGGAGGTGGTCATCTCCGATGCCGCAGCCATCCTGGGACAGCGGGGAGCGCGTCTGGAGGTCGAGGGCCTGGAGCTGCTCGGGATCCCCGTAATTCCACCGGGCGTGCGCCTCCAGCTGCTGCGGGTGCTGGGCGAGCTGGTGTCGAACATGTCCAAGTACACAGCCCCGCAGGGCTGGGCGCGGCTGGTCATCGAGTCCGACGGGCGCTCCCTGGAGGCGATGGCGAGCAACGACGTCGGCCTTCCGGGGCAGGCCGGCGGCGGCGCATGGGCGGGAGGAGGCGCGCCGGGCAGTGGCGTACCGAACTATGGCGCCTTCTCCTCGGGCCTGGGCCTGGAGGGGGCTCGGCGCCGCGTGGAGGCCCTGGGCGGCAGCCTGAGCGTGAGCCAGGGCGAGGGCCGCTGGACCACGGTCTTCAGCGTCCCCTTCCAGGCGGTCTCCTGACAGGCCCGCCACCATGGCCTGACACAAGATCCTTCCTGCACTACAACCCGGACACACGACTCTCCCGGCATCGCAGGCCGGATGTGTCGTCGCAACCAGACCCCACCGGGTGCCCGGCAGGGGACATTCCGCGCGGCCGGGTGCCAACCACTCCAGCCGGGGACATGTCACGCGTTCGGGGACAGCCATCCTGTCCCCAAAGGCGTGGACTGCACCCGTCGATGTCGAATGTCCCCGGCCGAGAGAGCCTTCTGCCACGCCACGTCCCTCACGAGGGCCGCTCGGCCAATCCATCCGCGGAGGAAGTGAGCGGGATCGTGTCCAAATCTGCAGCAAAGGAACCTGAGCACCCCGCACATCAGGAATGCGAGCCGCAGAATCATGCGGTTTTCTTTCGCAGGCTGAAGCCCGTCCCGAGCCTTTGCTGCAGATTTGGACATTCTGGCCCGTGATCGCCTCCGGTGCGTTGTCAGTGCGCGCTGCCGAGCTCGACGAGGAGTACCCCGGCCATGATGAGCGCGATGCCGACCACCATGGTGCGGGTCAGCGGCTCACTGAAGAGGAACCGTGAGGCGATTGCCGTGACGGCCACTCCCCCGGCCGACCAGATCCCGTAGGCAACACCGAGCGCCAGCCCCTCCTTGAGAGCCAGAGTCAACAGGGCGAAGGCCCCCAGGTAGCCGGCCATGACGAGGCCGTACCATCGCAGTCCTCTGCCGTCGGAAGCAAGCTTGAGCGAGAGTGTGCCGGTGGTCTCGGAGGCGATAGCCGCCACCAGATAGAGCCCGCTCATGACGCCTCGCCCTCCTTGTCCTGCGTGCCCGCGCGCTGCGCCCGACCTCGACGAGGGTACCCCCGGCCATGATGAGCGCGACGCCGGGGCGACGAGCACCGTGATCGGCTCACCGAAGACGAGCATGGACAGCACGGCGGTCAGCGCCACGCCCAGGGCACCCCAGAGCCCGTAGGCGACGCCGAGCGGCATGCCAGCTTTGAGCGTCAGCGACAGGAGGACGAGGCCAGCGCGTACCCGATCCCAACCATGACGTAGAAGCCCGGCTGGTTGAGGGGCCTGGCGCAGGGCGAGGTCGCCGACACCTCGGAGATGATGGCGCCTCCGAGAGCCGGCCAGGCGCACACGCCGTGGCCCGTCGCCCCCGGGCACTCCTTCCGCGCACCAAGCACCGTCCGGCCTGTGGGCGTGCCTGAGCGGCATGCGCTCGCCCACGTCGACGGGCAGAGCACGTCCCTGACCGTCACGCCCGGTTCTCCGCGGTCTCGAGCCTCCGGCAGATCCCATGGAGCCGAAGGCGAGTGCCAGGACGATCATGAGCACGGCGTTGGGCCCCCACCACAGCGGGTCGAAGTCACGGTAGAAGGACCAGAAGGAGATCGCCATGAACCCGGCGCAGAAGGTGAGCATGAGCCCGACCGTCAGCACCAGGTCCCCGATCCTGCTACCCACGCGCGTCAGGTGGGCGCCGAGGAAGACGGTCAGTGCGGCAGCCACGTCGAGTGGGAAGAAGGACCAGTTCCAGGCCTGGATGACCTGGTTGGAGTAGTCCTTGAAACGCAGGTGCTCGGGAATGAGATTGAGGAAGACGGCCGCCCAGTAGAGCAGCAGCCCGGCATCAACGGCCACCAGCAGCCTCTTGTACGTGGGACTCATCGCCCCACTATGTCACCGGTCCTCCCCGGTGTCGAGATCTCGTGGCCGTCAGCCGGCGCTCAGGAACGCCGGCCCAGGACCAGGCTCATGGCCTCGGAGCGGGTGGCGGCGTTGCGCATGATGCCGCGCACGGCGGAGGTGACCGTGTTGGATCCGGGCTTGCGCACGCCCCGCATCGACATACACAGGTGCTCGGCCTCGACCACCACGAGCACTCCCCGGCGGCCTACGCCCAGCCCAACTTTATTAGAAATGGATAAAGTTAAGTAAAGATCCTAAGATGACGGCGCGGACAACATCAACAACCCGTACACGCCCAACGCAGGAGCGGCACCAGAGGTCCTCATTGGCCGCGATGGGCAAACCGAAGCGTTTTCCATCCTACTTCAGAGGCTCAAACGAGGCCGAACAGAGCAATCGATGATCATGACCGGCCTGCGTGGCGTCGGCAAGACCGTCCTGCTTAACAGATTCGCAGAACTCGCCGAGCAGGCAGGATGGGAGTCAATCGAGCTTGAAGCGAGCAAGCACGATGAAACAGCATTCCGTCAGTCCATCTTCTCCAAGTTCCGCGCCGCACTCCTACACATATCGCCTCGTCGCCGCTGGAGCAAACGCGCTCGACACGCCGCAGAAGTACTCAGCTCCTTTGTGCTATCGATCGACCAATCCGGCACTTTTTCCGTCACGTGGGACGTAGACCCGTCCGAAGGCTACGGTGATCACGGTGACCTAGGGCTAGACCTCACAGACGTGTTTCTAGCTGTAGGAGACGTTGCGAAGGAAAAAGAAACCGGGATCGTCCTACTCATCGACGAAGTTCAGTTTCTTACCACCGTTCAGCTTGAATCACTCATACAAGCGGTTCACAAGTCCGTCCAGAAGAAGCTTCCCATCACTTTTGTGGGAGCCGGCCTACCACAGATCGCCGAGCTCGCTGGAGACGCCAAGTCTTACGCCGAAAGACTGTTCAAGTTCCCACGCATCGACTCCCTCACCCCTGAGGAAGCTCGACAAGCACTTGTGGGACCCGCAGAAACCGAGAAGGTGTCCTACGACGAAGATGCCGTGGACCTCGCAGTCAGCCTCACTCACGGCTACCCGTACTTCATTCAGGAACTAGGGTACCAAGCATGGATCGTAGCGAGCGGGAACCACATCACAGCAGAAGACATCAGTACCGCTAAAGAAGCATACGAAGCAAAAGCTGGACGGGTCGTTCTTCCGCGTACGACTCGACCGTGCAACCCCCCTTCAAACCGCATACATGAGAGCAATGGCGGAACTCGGCTCCGAGCCCCAGAAAGCAGCCGATGTCGCTTCCCTCATGAAACGAGAGTCATCACAGGTGGCACCCATCAGATCTCAACTCATTGACATGGGGCTGCTATACACGCCCCAGCACGGCTATGCCGCCTTCACCGTTCCGGACTTTGACAAGTTCATGATGCGAGCCGTGCCCCCGCCTCGAGGTCCCAGAGATTCAACATCGCCGTCGACGCGGGAAATAAGGTCACCATTCCACCCGGGGAGGCAGTCGCTGGCTTCCGGTTTCGAGCCCCTGGCCGCTCAGGACCGCCGGCCCAGGACCAGGCTCATGGCCTCCGGAGCGGGTGGCGGCGTTGCGCATGATGCCGCGCACGGCGGAGGTGACCGTGTTGGAGCCGGGCTTGCGCACTCCCCGCATCGACATGCACAGGTGCTCGGCCTCGACCACCACGAGCACCCCCGGCACTGGAGCGCTCGACCAGGGCGTCAGCGATCTGCCGGGTGAGCCGCTCCTGGACCTGGGGGCGCCGGGCGTAGCCGTCCACGAGGCGCGCCACCTTGGACAGGCCGGTGACGCGCCCGTCCTCACTGGGGATGTAGCCCACGTGCGCCGACCCGTGGAAGGGCAGCAGGTGGTGCTCGCACACCGAGTACATGGGGATGTCGCGCACGAGGACCATCTCCTCGTGCCCGACGTCGAGACCCGCTCGACGTGCTCGGCCGGGTCCTGGTCGAGGCCGGCGAACATCTCCGCGTAGGCGCGGGCCATGCGCTCGGGGTGTCGCGCAGCCCGTCGCGCTCGGGGTCCTCCCCGATGGCGACGAGCAGGTCGTGCACCGCCCGCCGCACGCCCTCGGCGTCATAGCTCATGGTCAGCCTCTGTCTCTCCGCACCTGCCGGGCCCACAGGGCCCGGGCCGGCTCAATGGTTGTAGCCCCAGAAGTCGTCGCTGCCGTGGGAGTCATCGGACTCACCGCCGGCTGGTCACTGGCGGGGCGGCCTCGACGACAGGGCAGCGACTCGTCACTGCGCCACAGGGGCCGCTCGGGCTGCTGATGACGCCCTCGAAGATCCTCTCAGGGTCCTTCTCCAGGAGCGTCTCACGGCTGAGGGCTCCTCGGCCAGCTGGTCGAGCACAGCGCGGTTACGGGTGAGGATTTCCCAGGCCTCCCGGTGGGCGGCGTCCAGCAGGCCGCGGACCTCGGTGTCGACAGTGGCGGCGACCTGCTCGGAGAAGTCGCGGCTGGTGGCGTTGAGCCCCAGGACCGTCTCGCTCTCGGTGGTGCCGAGCTTGACTGCCCCGACCGCGCTGGTCATGCCGTAGTCGGTGACCATCTTGCGGGCCGTGGCGGTGGCCTTCTCGATGTCGTTGGAGGCGCCGGTGGTGGGGTCGCGGAAGATGATCTCCTCGGCGGCCCGCCCACCCATGGCGTAGACGAGGCTGGTCGAGCAGCTCGTTGCGGGTGGTGGAGTACTTGTCGTCCTGAGGGCATGACCTGCGTGTAGCCCAGGGCGCGCCCGCGCGCAGGATCGTCACCTTGGTGACCGGGTCGGAGTAGGCGCCGGCGGCCGCGCACAGGGCGTGGCCGGCCTCGTGGTGAGGCGGTGACGCGCTTCTCGTGGTCGCGCATGACGCGGGTGCGCTTCTGCGGGTCCGGCGATGACGCGGTCGATGGCCTCGTCCAGGGCCCGATTGTCGATGAGGTGGGCGTTGGAGCGGGCGGTGAGCAGGGCGGCCTCGTTGAGGACGTTGGCCAGGTCCGCGCCGGTGAAGCCGGGGGTCCGCTTGGCCACGAGGTCGAGGTCGACGTCGTCGTTGAGGGCTTGCCCTTGGCGTGGACCTTGAGGATGGCGGCGCGACCCGGCCATGTCGGGGGCCTCGACGCTGACCTGCCGGTCGAAGCGACCCGGGCGCAGGAGGGCCGGGTCCAGGACATCAGGGGCGGTTGGTGGCGGCGATGAGGGATGACGTTGGTGTTGGCGTCGAAGCCGTCCATCTCGACGAGGAGCTGGTTGAGGGTCTGCTCGCGCTCGTCGTGCCCGCCGCCGGTGCCGGAGCCACGGTGGCGGCCGACGGCGTCGATCTCGTCGACGAAGATGATGGCGGGGCGTTCTCCTTGGCCTGGTCGAACAGGGTCGCGCACGCTCGAGGCGCCCACGCCGACGAACATCTCGACGAACTCGGAGGCGGCCATGGAGAAGAAGGGCACGCCGGCCTCGCCGGCGACGGCCTTGGCCAGGGAGGTCTTACCGGTTCCGGGCGGGCCGTAGAGGAGGACGCCCTCAGGGATCTTGGCGCCGACGGCGCGGAACTTCTCCGGCTCGGAGAGGAACTCGCGGATCTCCTCGAGCTCCTCGACAGCCTCGTCCTCGCCGGCGACGTCGGCGAAGGTGACGTCAGGCATCTCCTTGGAACCGACTTTCGCCTTGGGCGGCCGAAGCCCATGGCGCCGCCGCGCCCACCGCCCATGCGACCGATGAGCCACCACATGATGCCGCCCAGCAGCAGGGCGGGGACGAGCAGCTGGACGAGGGATGACCACCAGCTGGTGGTGGGCACCACGGAGTTGAAGCCCTCCTTGGGGGCGGCGGCCTGCACGAGGCGGTCGACCTGCTCGGCCTGGGCGTCGGTGAAGGAGAACTCGACCTTCTTGCCCACCGGGCGGGACTCGATGCCCTTCTTCTTGGGCTGGACGTAGGTGGTGGTGAGGTCCAGCTCGACGCGCTGGTTGCCGTCGACGACGGTGATCGACTTGATCGTGTCCGGCTTGTCCCGCAGGAGCGTCAGGCCGTCGGAGGTGTCGATGGTGCGGTAGCCGAACATCGAGGAAGACGGCCCAGCCGAGGATGACGACCAGAAGGAAGGGCACCAGCCACAGGAACGGGTTGCCCAGGGTGTCGCGGAGCTTGCGGTCGCGCTTGCTGCGGTCGTTCTTACCGGCCTTGCCCGGCTTCCCCGAGTCCTTGCGGCCGGGCTCGCGCCCAGAATCTTTCATCGTGCGGTAGGTCCCTTCAACATACTGATTCCTCAGACGTTAGCGGATAGCACGGCAAAGGTCCCATTGCGCTTGCTCACGTTCGCGCCGGGCGTGGCCGGGAAGATCCGGCCGAGTGGGCGACAGCCCAGCCAAGCCGCCCCGCGCGCCGCCTCTGCTTCAGGCGCGGCGCAGGCGCTGGGACGATGAGGCCGGCAGACAGCAGGATCGCCGCCACGGACAGCACGCCGATCGCCACACCCGTCACCGGCAGCCACCGCTCCCGAACACTCTGGGCGGCGGGCCGCTTAGCGACACTCGTGATGCCCTTCGCGCCCTGGCTGCTACCGGCGGCACCCACCACGACCTCGTTGTGGTCACCGCCCCCAGCCCCGCCCGAGGACTTCGAGCCGGCGCTCGAGCCGTCCGGCACCGAGCCGCCTTTGGAGGACGGGGCCCCCGCGGCCGGGCCCTGCTGAGCCTTCGCCTGAGCCGAGGCCGACGCCGAAGCCTCCGGACCCGGCGTCGCAGTGCTCCCGGCACCCGCACCGCCGCCAGCACCGGCGCGCTGCTGATCCGCAGGCGCAGGCGCGCCACCAGCGAGGGCGGACCACTGCGGGCGAGCCACGAGAGCCACCTCGGCCATCGTCTGCGCGTCCAGGGTCTGCGCCTGGGCGGTGCCCATCGAGGCCCGCACCACCTGGTTGTTACCGACGTAGATGCCGACGTCGTAGACGTTGGCGAACACCGTGGACTGGGCGGGGGCCGAGCCAGAATCACCCGGCCCCCCGGACAGGGGGTTGGAGAAGAAGACGATGTCCCCGGGGCTGATGGAGCCGTCCGTATTCAGCCACAGGCGCCCCTGGGAGTTGAACCAGCCGGCCAGGTCGTCCGGCTTCCAGCCCCCGGAGAGGTCCTGGCCGACGTCGGCCCGGTAGCCGACCTGGGTGTTCTGGTCCGCCGCATACGTGGTGTGCGAGTAGTCCCAGCCGGAGAGGACCATGCCCACCAGGGCCGAGGAGGTGATCGCGTACGGGGCGGGGCCGCTGGCGTGCGCGTTCGCGCCCGACAGTGGCGTGGGCCGCGACGCGTCCGAGACCAGGGACCCGCCGGCGTTGACGAAGGACTGGGTACGGGCCACGACGTCGTTGGCGGCGGCGCCATCCGCGCCAACGGCCGGGCCGGCCGGGAGTCCCTGCGGCACGGCCCACTGACCATCGGCCAGCATGACCGAGACGGCGCCCAGCGCACCCTCGGGACTCGTGCTCTGCACGTCGTAGGTCAGGCCGCCGCCATCACCGGGCGCCTCATCACCGAGGGTGGTCAGAGTGCCCGAAGCACCGCTGACCTGCGCCATCTCAGCAACCGTATTAAATGTGTCGCCAGAGGTCGGCTCCGCAGACACCGGAGCCATCATGGGGATGCTCAGCGAGGACGACAGCACCACCGCACCGGCGAGGCCAGACCAGCCTCGGAGCACGTCGACGCACAGCCCTTCTTCACTGTTACCAACAGTCCTTCCACATCACCCGCCGGGAGAGACATCCACCGGCGACCTACACTGTTATCTTAACGTAACGTACGCGACTCGACCACCTTGAAAAGGGGGTACGTCGCAGTTCCGAGGGCCCTGAGCGCCCGCCCGACGGCGGCGCTCAGGCGCCACATCCCGTTATTTTTTTCCGTCTGACCCTCAGGTTACGTCAAGGTTGACCTGGATCAGTCAGCCCCCATAAACCTCAGGGCGCAGCGTACCGATGAACGGCAGGTTGCGGTACCGCTCGGCGTAGTCCAACCCGTAGCCGACAACGAACTCCGTAGGAATATCGAAGCCGACGTACTTGACGTCCACCTCGACCTTGGCGGCGTCGGGCTTGCGCAGCAGCGTGGCGATCTCCACCGAGGCCGCACCGCGTGAGGACAGGTTGCCCACCAGCCAGGACAGGGTCAGGCCGGAGTCGATGACGTCCTCAACGATGAGGATGTGCCGGTTGGTGACGTCGGTGTCCAGGTCCTTGAGGATGCGCACGACGCCGGAGGACTTGGTGCCCGAGCCGTAGGAGGACACTGCCATCCAGTCCATCGGCGCGCTCATGTGCAGCCGGCGCGACAGGTCCGCCATGACGTAGACGGCCCCCTTGAGCACCCCCACGAGCAGTGGGTCACGGCCGGCGTAGTCCGCGTCGATCTGCGCGGCCATCTCATCGAGGCGCTGCCCGATCTGCTCCTCGGTGATGAGAACCTGCTGAAGGTCCGATCCCATGTCCGTGGCGTCCATACGCCCTGCCTTCCTCATGTGTCGTCATGGCTGCGCGGGCTCACCGGGGCCGGGGAGGCCACCGGTCCGCGCCGACGCCATAAGCCTGCCACAACGGGCCCCGGCCTGACACGTCAGCTGACGCGACGTACCCACACGTCGGGGCGGGCGAGCTCAGCCGGCGTGGGCAGCAGCTCGGGATCGGCCCACACGGCGTTGAGCCCCTCGTGCCCGATGCGGGTCACGACGCTGCGCACGAAGGCGGCGCCGTCGGCGTACTGGGCCTCCTTGGCCTCCAGGCCCATGAGCCGGTGCAGCAGGAGCGAGCCCAGTCCGGGCCCGGGGCCGATACCTCCGTCGGCCGCGCGGCTGCGCGAGAGCACGGCCCGGAGCCGGTGGACCGAGGGCATCCGGTTGGGGTGCACGTCATCGAGGACCACCTCGGCGTGTCCCTCCAGGAAGGTCAGCGCGGCCGCCAGGGAGGCGACCTCGGAGCGGTCCGTGACGTTCATCAGACCCTCGAGCACCCGCCCTCGGCCTGCGCGCGCCGCCAGGCGCACCGCCCGCCCTCGATGCGACCGACTCCCCCGCTCCTGCGGACTCCCGCCACCTGCGTTTCCAGCACCGTCGGCACCGCCGTAGGCGCCTCGACGACGGCGCCGATCACCATGCGCATGGAGTCCGACAGGTAGGGGCCGAGCCAGGGCGCGGCGGCCAGCTGGACGGCGTGGGTCATCTCGTGCAGGCAGACCCAGGCGGGCAGGTCGAGCATGTCCAGGTCCATCTGACGGCGCACCGCCAGCACGTTGGGGGCCACGAGCAGCAGGGTGCGGCGACGCCGCCCCATCCCAGCCTCCACCCGTCGTCACGTCACGGGCCGGCCCGGTGGCGGGAGTCACGACGTCGTCGCCCTCGCCGTCCCTCTCGCCGGAGTCCCCCTCGCCGCTCTTCTCACCGACGGGGCGAGCCGCGCTGGCGCTACCGCCCCCATGACCGCGGGGCCCGCTCGGGGCCACGGGCACCACCTGCCCCAGGAGCCGGGTGGCCAGCAGGCTCATCGCCCCGGCGACCTCGGCGGCCCCGACGAGGCTGGACCGCCTCCGAGGCCGGCGGGGCGGGCACCTGCTCCATGAGGCCGCGCAGCGCCCGGGTGGAGGCGCGCACGAGCCCGGCCCGGTCGACAACGCTCACGCGCGTGGTCTCGGCGACCTGCTGGGCAGCCCGGTTCAGGCCGGTGATCCTGGCGACCCAGGCCGGCGCCTCCTGGGCGGAGCGGCGCAGCACCGCCACCGAGCTGGCGCGCGCCGAGCGTGAGGCGCTGGGGCCCGCCGGGATGAGCGCGGTCAGGCGCTCCACCGTCCGCCAGTCGACGAGTCCCGCCGCTGTGCCCTGGGTCGTCACCGTGACACCTTTCTCGCCGAGTTCACCGGGCTGCCTGAGCCCCCGCCCTTCGCTGCTGCGCCGAACACGCCGCCGCGCCCCTCACGAGCATCCGCAGGAGGCCAGGGGCGCCACGAAGTGGTTGTCGATCGCGGCTGCGGCCGCCCCGCCGCCATTGGCGGGGAAGCCGTTGGCCATGACCGCGAAGGCCAGCTGGCGCCCGTCGGCGGTGGTGACCACGCCGGCCAGGGAGGCGGTCTGCTCCAGTGAGCCGGTCTTGGCGCGCACCGTCCCGGCCGCGGAGGTGTCGTGCAGGCGGTTGCCCAGGGTCCCGTCCAGGGCGGCGACGGGCAGGTCGGCGATGAGGGTGCGCCCGGCCGAGCCGCCCTCACCTCCGGCGGCCCTGGAGAGGATCTGGGCCAGGAGCCTGGGCGGGGACCTTGTTGCCCTTGGCCAGCCCGGAGGAGTCCAGGAGCGTCACCCCGGAGGTGTCGAAGCCGTCCTTGCTCAGCTGGGCGAGCACGGCCTTGGAGGCCCCGGCGAAGTCGGTGGTCTCCTTGGCGTGCGCGGCCACGAGCCGCCCCTCGACCTCGGTCATCGTGTTGTCGGAGGTCTTGAGCGACACGGAGAGGATGTCGGACAGCGGGGCGGAGGAGACCGAGGCCACCTCCCGGGCGCTGCCGGATGCTGCGGCGCGCGTCGGCTCGCCGTCGACCGTGATGCCGGCCTCGCTCAGGTGCTTGGCGAAGGCCTGGGCGGCCTCCATGGCCGGGTCCTCCGGGTAGCCCTGGTTCTGGGTGGCCGAGACATCCACCATGATCGGCTGGATCTTGGCCACGTACTGCTCGTTGCCGGCCTCCCACTTCTCGTTCCACTGGGGGCCGGTGAACAGGGTGTCGTCCAGGCTCAGGGAGACCGACGTCGTCCCCTGGGACTTGAGCTTCTCAGCAGTGGCTCGGGCGAGGTCGCCCAGGCCCGCGTGACCGGCCGTGGCGTTCGGGTTACCCTCGTTCTCGGCCAGCAGCACGTCACCGCCGCCCACGAGGGTGAGGGTCTGCCCCTCCAGGACGGCCTTGGTCTGAAGAGTGTGCCCCGGCCCCATGGAGGACAGGGCGGCCCAGGCGGTGAGCACCTTGTTGGTGGAGGCCGGCGTCACCCCGGAGGCGGCCGAACGGTCCAGCAGCTCCTCGCCGGTGGCGACATCGACGACGGAGGCCGTCACGTTCCCCCCGGTCAGGGCGGCGTCGGAGACCACGCCCTGGATGTAGCCGTTCAAAGCCGTCTTGGAGGGCGTGGGAGCCCCCTGGTCCAGGCCTGTGGGGGCGGCGGTCTTGGCGCTGGGGCCGGCCGGCGTCGGGAAGGGCCGGGGGCGACGTCGGCGTAGGCGACCGTCACTGGGCCGGGCAGCAGGTCGAGAGCATCGCCCAGGCTGTAGTAGCTGCCGAAAACCAGCAGGCTCGCCGCTGTCAGGGCAGCGGTCTGGACCTTGCGCATACGTCCTCCGGACTGGGTTGTGGACAGGCTGGGATGGCCTGTATATCAAGTAGGTGGGGCGCCCAGGAGGTTACTGCCACCCGTGCACCGACGTGCAGAGTACGCGTTTACCGGCCTCAGGCGCTGTCGTGCGCCACACTAGTGCCATCAATACCCGCCCCGCCGGATCGACGCCGACCACCAGGTGCCGCTCCAGCGCCCAACGAGCTGAAGACACGAGCGAAGGAGGCTCCCCGTGGAGTTCGACGTCACGATTGAGATCCCCAAGGGCAACCGCAACAAGTACGAGATCGATCACGAGACCGGCCGGATTCGCCTGGACCGCATGCTCTTCACCTCGACGCGCTACCCCGACGACTACGGCTACATCGACGGGACCCTCGGCGAGGACGGCGACCCCCTCGACGCACTGGTCCTGCTGGAGGAGCCGACCTTCCCCGGCTGCGTCATCCGCTGCCGCGCCCTGGGCATGTTCCGCATGCGCGACGAGAAGGGCGGCGACGACAAGGTCCTGTGCGTGCCCAGCGCCGATCAGCGCGCCTCCTGGCGTACCGACATCGAGGACGTCTCGGAGTTCCACCGCCTGGAGATTCAGCACTTCTTCGAGGTCTACAGGACCTCGAGCCCGGCAAGTCCGTCGAGGGCGCCCACTGGGTGGGCCGCGAGGAGGCCGAGGAGGAGATTCGTCAGTCCTTCCAGCGCGAGGCCGACCGCGTCGCCCGCGAGGGTCACTGACGCGGACAGCCCGAGTTGGCGGGGCGGGGCGGCACGCGCTCCGCCCCGCCCCCGTTTTTAGAGGCGCACCGCGTGAGGGCATGACGCCGGAGTAGCGCATGGAGGTGACGCGCACGGTCATGCCGAAGGTCGGCGCCTCGATCATCGTGTCGTCACCCAGGTAGATGGCGACGTGGTAGATGCCGGACTGGCTGCCGTCGGAGGACCAGAAGACGAGGTCGCCCGGGCTGGGCGGCGTCGAGCGGGACCAGGGAGCCCTCCCGTACTGCACGCGTGAGGGTGCGTGAGCTCCACGCCGGCGGCGGCGTAGGGAGACCATCGTCAACCCGGAGCAGTCCAGGCCCGCGGCCGACTCCCCGGCCCACACGTAGGGGGTGCCGAGGTAGCCCATGGCCGCGTTGATGGCGGTGGAGGCGGCGCTGCCGGAGTGCGACGGCGCGGGCGCAGGCTCCGGGGCCGGTGCGGGTGCAGGTGCGGCCTCCTCCTCTTCGGCCGCCTCGGGCTCCGGCTGGGAGGTGGTGGCTGGCTCCTGGGCGGAGGACTGGGCGGGCTCAGGGCTGGGCTGGCTCGACTGCTCCTGGGGGAGCGGGGCCGACTCCTGGGGCTGGGCAGCGGCCTGCTCGGCCTGCTTCTGAGCGAGGTCGGCGGCGGCCTTCTCCGAGGCAGCCTTGGCGGCGGCCTGGGCGGCCGCCTCCTCACGGGCCTTGCGCTCGGCCTCGACCTGGTTCTGGTACTTCGTCTCCAGCTCGACGGTGGTGTTGCGCTGCGCCGCCAGCTGGACGATGAGGTTCTGCCGGTTGGTGCGGGTGGTGGTGACGGCGTTCTGGGCGTCGTTGGCAGCGGCCTCGGCGTCGGACTTGGCGGTGGCGGCGGAGGTCTTGGCGGCCTCCTTGGCCGTGACCTTCTGGTCGGCGATGGTCTGCATGCTCGTGGCCACCGCCTCGAGGGCCTCGACGTTCTGGACCTTGGCGTTGTTCTTCTCGCCGGCCCGGGTCAGGGCGACGTCGGCGTCGGCCAGGTCCGCGAGCGACTCGCTGGTCAGGTAGGGGGTGAGCGGGTCGAGCGGGTTGCCGCTCTCCTGGTAGGTCTGGACGACGATCGAGCCGAGGTCGGAGCGGGCCGCGGCGGTGCTGGAGGCGGCGGCGTCGGCGTTGGTCTGGGCGGTCTGGGCGTCCTTGGTGGCCGTGTTGAGCTCGTCGACGGCGGTCAGGTAGTCCTCGTTGGCGACCTGAGCCTTGATCTGAGCGTCTTCGAGGTTGCTGCTCTCCTGGGCGAGCTGGGCCTCGAGGGAGGCGATCGAGGTGGAGGTCGAGCGCTCGGAGGCCTTGGAGCGATCAATGTCGCTCTGGTCCACGGGGTCGGCCAGCACCGAGGGCGCCAGGGTGCATGCCAGGGCTACCACTGCGGTGGCGACGACACCGTGTCCGTGCCGTCGTGGGGGGATCGGGCTCACTGGGGTTCTCCGTCGTGATGGGGCTGAACGTGAGGATGACGCCTCACCCGGGGACCGGCGCCGGCCCGCCGTCGGGATCCGTTCCGCGGAATCAGGGGGCGCGGAGCGGATCAGGGGACGAAGACGGCAGGCAGCGTCAGCCCGGATGCGACAAAGCCACACTAGTCGCTTTGGTCCCATCTGAAAACAGATTTCACACTATTCACAATCGTAACTTACACCCCTGTAGTTATGCGGATTGCACTTGCGCCGACAGGACTCCCCGCCATCGTCATATGTCTGTGACCGATATGGCATCCGGCACAAATGACCGTTTGTGCAGGTCACTACGGGTTTAAACGGCCGGACCCGTCACTCAGGGAAGACGCTCGACCGCGCCAGCCCAGCGCTGTGGCCGAGGGACGCCGTCGCGGCGCCGCACCAACCGCCGCCCCCGCGACGACCCCTCACCGCGGCCGCATGGCGGACACCCGTTTGGACCACCCACGGAGGAAACCGCTAAAGTCGGAGCATGTTCCGTCGTCCTGAGGCCCTTCGGCCGGACGCCCCCACCACGGGGCGAATGCGCAGCTGACGCGCACGCCGCCGTCGGCCCACGTGCGCGTCCCCGCCCTCACCCACACCATCACAGCAGTTGCAGCAACGGTGACGGCGGACGACTCAGTGCCACGACTCCTCGCCCCCCTGCTGCCGGGCCGGCTCCGACGCCGGGCGCAGCGGGCCTCAGGCAGCCGCCCACCAGCGCGCCGCAACCGCCGGCGCGAGGCAGGCACCGCTCGTGACGCTGACATCGCCGCCGGTCACCGGGAACCACCAAGGAGTCCTCGCGACCGACCAGCACCCCACCGCCCCCGAGGCCGCCCCCCAGAGCACGCAGCCGGCCCCTCCCCCACCAGCCCGGCGGGCTGGCGCTTCGAGACCAAGCAGGTCCAGGCCGGGCACGACCCGATGTCCGAGCCCGCCCATGCCCGGGCCATCCCGATCTACCAGACCTCCTCCTACGTCTTCGAGTCGGCCGAGCAGGCGGCCGCCCGCTTCGCCCTGACCGACCTGGGCCCGATCTACACGCGCCTGACCAACCCCACCAATGACATCGTCGAGCAGCGGATCGCGGCCCTGGAGGGCGGCGTCGGGGCGCTGCTGACGTCGTCGGGCCAGGCAGCCACGACCCTGGCCCTGGTGACGCTGGGCGGGGCGGGCGACAACATCGTGGCCTCCCCCTCCCTGTACGGCGGGACCACGAACCTGCTCACCCACACCCTGCCGCGCCTGGGCATCGAGGCGCGCTTCGTGGACGAGCCGGGCGACCCGGCGGCCTGGGCGGCGCTGGCCGACGAGCGCACCATCGCCTTCTTCGGGGAGTCGATCCCCAACCCGCGCGGCGACATCCTCGACATCGAGGCGATCTCGGCGGCCGCGCACGAGCTGGGCATCCCGCTGGTCGTGGACAACACGGTGGCCTCGCCCTTCCTGACCCGCCCCTTCGAGTGGGGCGCGGACATCGTGGTGGCCTCGGCGACGAAGTTCCTAGGCGGGCACGGCTCCTCCGTGGCGGGCGTGATCGTGGACTCCGGCAACTTCGACTTCGCGGCCCAGCCCGAGCGCTTCCCGGGCTTCAACACGCCCGACGAGTCCTACCACGGCCTGGTCTACGCCCGGGACCTGGGGGTGGGCAGCCCACTGGGCGCGAACCTGGCCTTCATCCTCAAGGCGCGCGCCGAGGGGCCAGCGCGACCTCGGTTTCGCGCTGGCGCCGCACTCGGCCTTCCTCATCGCCCAGGGCATCGAGACGCTCTCGCTGCGCATGGAGCGGCACGTGGACAACGCCCTGGCGGTGGCCACCTGGCTGGAGGGGCGCGACGACGTCGCCTCGGTGCGCTACTCGGGGCTGGCCTCCAGCCCCTACTACGAGCGGCACCGCAAGTACTGTCCGCGCGGGGCGGGCTCGATCCTCACCTTCGACCTGGCCGGTGGGCGCGAGGCGGGGGCGGCCTTCATTGACGCCCTGAGCCTGTTCTCCAACCTGGCCAACATCGGGGACGTGCGCTCGCTGGCGATCCACCCGGCCACCACGACGCACTCCCAGCTCGACGACGCAGGCCTGGCCGCGGCCGGGATCAGCGCCGGGACCGTGCGCCTGAGCGTGGGGATCGAACACATCGACGACATCCTGGCCGACCTCGAGCGCGGCCTGGCGGCGGCCCGGGCCGTCGGGGCGGGCGAGCCGAGCGCGGCGGCCGGGGCCTGAGGCGGCGTGCCATGAGTGCGACCACGTCCTCCTCCTACCCCGTCTCCAGCGGCAGTACCGAGACCGAGCCGGCCGCCTTCGGCGTCGGGACGGCCTCCTCCAAGCTGGTGGACCGCAAGGCCGGCTCCCCCACGGGCGCCTGGCGGCCCGGCGACGAGCCGGGGCACCGCCGGTTCCTGGAGATCGGGGACCTGCCCCTGGAGTCCGGGGAGGTCCTGCCCAACACGGTCCTGGCCTTCGAGACCTGGGGGGAGCTGAGCCCGCAGCGCGACAACGCGGTGCTCGTGCTGCATGCGCTGACCGGCGACTCCCACGTCACCGGCGAGGCGGGGCCCGGGCACCCGACGCCGGGCTGGTGGTCGGACCTGGTGGGGCCCGGGCGGGCCATCGACACCGAGCGCTACTTCGTGGTGGCCGCCAACATCCTGGGCGGCTGCCAGGGCTCGACGGGACCGTCGTCGACAGCGCCGGACGGGCGCCCCTTGGGGTCGCGCTTCCCGTGGCTGACCACGCGCGACGCCGTCGAGGCCGAGGCGCGCCTGGCCGACGCCCTGGGGATCGAGGTCTTCCACCTGGTCATCGGGGCCTCACTGGGCGGGCACCGGGCGATCGAGTGGGGGTCACGCATCCGCAGCGGGTGCGCAACCTGGCGCTGGTGGCCACGGGCGCCTCGACGACCGCCGACCAGCTGGCCTGGTGCCACCTGCAGGAGCTGGCGATCGTGGCCGACCCCTTCTTCTTCGACGGCGACTACTACTCGCACTCGGTGGGTCCGGTGCGGGGGCTGGGGCTGGCGCGGGCGCTGGCGCACACGACCTACCGCAGTGCCGCCGAGCTCGACGAGCGCTTCGGGCGGCGCCACCAGGGCGAGGAGGACCCGGCGGTGGGCGGGCGCTACCAGGTGGAGTCCTACCTGGACTACCACGCCGGCAAGCTGCTGGCGCGCTTCGACGCCAACACCTACCTCATCGTCACCCACTCGATGATGGTGCACGACGTCGGCACGGGGCGCGGCGGCATCGAGGCGGCGCTGGCACGGGTGCAGGCGCGCACGCTCGTGGTGGACGTGGACTCCGACCGGCTCTTCCTGCCCGCCCAGGCCGAGGAGCTGGCCGGCGGCATCCCGGGCGCGAGGCGCGAGACCATCAGCTCCCTGCACGGGCACGACGGCTTCCTCATCGAGGCCGAGCAGATGGACGCCATCCTGCGCGACTTCCTGGCCGGGGCATAGACACCGACACAAACCGACAAAAACTTCAGAAACGACGCGGCTCCGGGTCGATTCTGAAGTTTTTGTCGAAGTGTGTGGCGCGCGCCGCGGCGGCAGGGGCCGAGCGGCCGCACCGTCAGGGACCGAGCGGCCGCGGCGTCAGGGACCGAGCGGTCGGCATCCGGCGACTCGCCCAACTTTGCAGAATCGAGATGTTCCGTTACCTTATCGAGAGACGTCTGACATCTGTCGTCTACATCTCCTGTTGAAGGCAAGGCCGCCTCGGCTCCCTAGAACGGAACACCTATGACATCGCACAGTCCTTTTTCCCGGAGGCGCCTGCCGGCCCTCCTGGGCTCCCTGCCTCTGGCCGCCACCGGCCTGATCGCCGCCGCACCCCCCGGCGCTCGCCGTCCCCACGTCTGACGGCCTGGCCGACGTCACCATCACGCAGGTGAACGCGCCCGCGGACGGCCTCTACTCCGTCGGCGACGTCATGACCTTCAACATCACCCTCACCAACACCAGCGGCGAGGCCCACTCCTACGCCCCGGCCTCGACGAACCTGTCCGGGAACGTCTCCAAGTGCCGGTGGCGCAACGTCCCGGCCGGGACGACCAAGACCGACTGCACCGGCCTGGCCACGCACACGGTGACCGCCGAGGACCTCAAGGCCGGCGGCTTCACCCCGCAGATCGCCTACGAGGTCAAGGCCGTGGAGTACGCCGGGAAGGCCCTGAGTACCCCGGAGACGATCAAGGGCGCGACAAGCCCGGTCAAGGCCAACTCGCTGCGGGTCGAGTCGATCACGCCGTCGTCGAGCCAGGAGAACTACAAGCTGGGCGACACCGTGAGCTACACGGTGCGCGTGCGCTCGGTGTCGGACAAGACGATCAACGTCGCCGCCACCGAATCCTCCTTCGACGACCTGGGCCGCCAGTGCCACTGGGGCGGCCTCAAGCCGGGCAAGGGCGCCGTCTACAACTGCAAGCCGCTCACCCACACGATCACGCAGGCCGATGTCGACGCCGGCCGCTGGACGCCGTCGATCACCCTGACGGCCACCGGAACCGACGGCGCCACCCTCCAGACACTCACCGCCACCGGCAACCCGATCAACGTCGTCGGCGACCACCCGCAGGCCACGCCCGCGCCGGCGCCCGACGCGAGCACGGAACTGCCGGCCTCGATGAGCCAGGCCCAGCACCTGGCCCCCAACACGGCCACCGACAACTACCGCATCCCGGCGATCACCACCGCCCCCAACGGGGACCTGCTCATCTCCTACGACGAGCGCCCGAAGGACAACGGCAACGGCGGCAGCGACGCCCCCAACCCGAACCACATCGTCCAGCGCCGCTCCACCGACGGCGGCAAGACCTGGTCGGCGCCCACCTACATCCACCAGGGCACAGAGACCGGCAAGAAGGTCGGCTACTCCGACCCGAGCTACGTCGTCGACCACCAGACGGGCACGATCTTCAACTTCCACGTCAAGTCCTACGACCAGGGCTGGGGCGGCTCGCAGGCCGGCACCGACCCGGAGAACCGGGGCATCATTCAGGCCGAGGTGTCGACCTCCACGGACAACGGCTGGACCTGGACGCACCGCACGATCACCGCGGACATCACGAAGGACAAGCCGTGGACCGCGCGTTTCGCGGCCTCGGGCCAGGGCATCCAGATTCAGCACGGCCCTCACGCCGGGCGCCTCGTGCAGCAGTACACGATCAGGACCGCCGGCGGCGCGGTGCAGGCCGTCTCGGTCTACTCCGACGACCACGGGAAGACCTGGCAGGCTGGCACGCCGATCGGGACCGGCATGGATGAGAACAAGGTCGTTGAGCTCTCCGACGGCTCCCTCATGCTCAACTCGCGCGCCTCGGATGGCTCCGGCTTCCGCAAGGTGGCCCACTCCACCGACGGTGGGCAGACCTGGAGCGAGCCGGTCTCCGACAAGAACCTGCCCGACTCGGTGGACAACGCCCAGATCATCCGGGCCTTCCCGAACGCCGCGCCGGACGACCCGCGTGCCAAGGTGCTGCTGCTGAGCCACTCGCCGAACCCGAAGCCGTGGTCGCGTGACCGCGGCACCATCTCGATGTCCTGCGACGACGGCGCCTCCTGGACGACCAGCAAGGTCTTCCACGAGCCCTTCGTCGGCTACACGACGATCGCCGTGCAGTCCGACGGCAGCATCGGGCTGCTCAGCGAGGACGCCCACAACGGCGCCGACTACGGCGGCATCTGGTACCGCAACTTCACGATGAACTGGCTCGGCGAGCAGTGCGGCCAGAAGCCGGCGGAGCCGAGCCCGGCGCCGTCGCCGACGGCAGCACCCTCAGCGGCACCGACGGAGAAGCCGGCCCCGTCGGCCGCGCCGAGCGCCGAGCCCACGCAGGCACCGGCACCGTCCTCCACGCCTGAGCCGAGCGCTGCGCCCGAGCCGAGCAGCGCCCCGGCGCCGGAGCCCACGACCGCTCCGAGCACGGAGCCCACACCGGCTCCTGCGCCCAGCTCCGCACCTGAGCAGACCGATGGGCCGACTGCTGCGCCCGCACCGGAGACGTCCTCTGCACCGGCCGCCGAACCGACGCAGGCCCCGACGGTGGCGCCTTCGGCTGAGCCCACGCAGGCGCCGGGTGCGCAGCCGAGCTCAGCACCCAAGCCGGGGGCGACGGGTCGGGCCCCGTCGGTGGTGAACCCGAAGGCGACCGCGGCGGCGACGGAGCCTGGGAAGCCGTCATCGAGCGCAAGCCCGGCACCGAGCCGGAGCGCGGCGGCGACGCCGAGCCGGGCATGGAGCCCGATGAGATTGATCGGCCGTCTGACGGCACCATGGCGCAGCCGACCGGTGGCGCCAGCGCGCCGAGCGCCGCGCCGACGCAGGCGGCGAAGGCCGGCAGCAGCCTGTCTCGCACGGGTACCAACGCGCTGCTGATCCTGGGCCTTGCGGGTGTCGCCGTTGTCGGCGGGTACCTGCTGCTGCGGGCTCGCCGTTCGAAGAACTGAACACGCGACGAGCCGGTCATCCGGCTCTGAGCACTGACTGAGGGGTGGGACGCCTGCGCGTCCCACCCCTCAGTGCTGTCCCGCGCGGCGGCGCTGACCGCCTCAGCGGCGTGGCCCGACCTTCCTCAGGCGCAGAACGCCCGGCGATGTCCACATCGGACACAAAGGCCCAGAACAGGAAGGAACCGGCGCGACGAAACCGCATGATTCCAACGTTCTATTTCCCGGGTTGGCAACGCCGGGGCTCCTTTGTATCCGATTTGGACACCGGCCCCCTCCAGCGCCCCTGCAATGCGGTCAGGTTCGAGGGCCAGAGTCCGTGAGAGCCTGTTCGTATGCGTCGAGCAGACGCCAGGCGTTCTTAGGTGAGCGGCCTCCTGCCAGCTCGCGTACTCGTCGGCCGGCATGAGGACCGCACGGCCGTTACTCGAGACGACACGACCGCCTTCACTATCAGTAGTGGTAGCGAACTTGGAGAATCACCAGGTCATCCCCAGCAACGAGGTACACGAGGCGATGCTCGTCAGTGACCCTTCGCGACCAGGCACCCGAGGCGCCGTACTTGAGCTGCTCGGGTTTACCGATACCTCCGAAGGGATCGCGAAGGGCCGCATCGATGAGCGTGTTGACCCGTTTGAGGATCCTGCGGTCCGCCTTTTGCCAGTGCTTATAGTCCTCCCAAGCATACGGGTCCCATACGAGACGCATCAGTCCTCCCGGTCGAGGTCATGCATCTCCGTGTGGCCCGCACGAGCCCGGTCATACGCATCAAGAAGGCGTCGTGCGTTCTCAGGTGATCGGAACAGATAGGCAGTCTCCTGCCATGCAGCGTACTCGTCGGCGGGCATAAGAACAGCACTGCCCTTACGTGAAACAATCTCAACGGCGTCATGATCGGCGTTGACTCGCTCGATGAGCGGGTACAACGTCTTACGCGCCTCGCTTGCACTGATAGACATCAGAGCACCTCTTCCCTCAGGCGTACCAGGATACGGTACCACCTGAGACGATAGGCTGTAGGTTCTCTCACTCCCTCACACGGCCCAAGCAGCCACCTACTGCACCCCAACGGCCTCAGGAGCAGCCACCGGGGCACTTCCTGCGAGGGGCTATCACTGCGGAGGTGCGGATGATGTCGAGCTCCTCGGCTACCACTGACGCTGACCGGATCGACCCGATTCACCCGGGCAAGGTCCTCATGGAGGACTTCATCGAGGGGTTCGGGATCACCCAGAACCAGCTCGCCACGGCCATCGGCGTGCCCCCGCGCCGCATCAACGAGATCGTGCACGGCAAGCGCGGTATCACCGCGGACACCGCTGTACGACTGGCCAAGTACTTCGGCACGTCTGCCGAGCTCTGGATGAATCTGCAGAGCCACCATGAGCTCAGGCTTGAGCGCCGGGCCCTGCGCGAGCAGCTCGACAGCATCGTGCCACTGCAGTCAGTGGCGTAGACAACGCAGGCGGCATACGTGACCTCTGCTCACGTCCGGAGAAGTGAGCCGGTGCGGTTCGGGCGGCGGTGACAGACCGCAGATACTCACCGGACACGCTTCGACGAGGCGAACGGGATGGAGGCGATCGATGTCGCCGGCCGGCGGGCCGCCGGCTTACTCGACGTCGAGGGGGCCGTTGATGTGGAGGGTCTCGGCGTCGAAGCGCCGGTTGACTCGCGAGGCGGTGGAGTCGTCGATGCGGCCGGCGAAGCGCAGGCTGTGTACGCGCTCGCGCAGGTGCTCGATGACGGCGAGCCGCAGGGCGCTTTCCTGGTCCCCGTAGACGCTTGCCTCCTCCTCTGCGTTGACGCTGCTTACGGAGCTGTGACGACGTGCGTAGTCGGCGCGCACCGCCTCGATGGCTGCGTCGTCGTCGACGCCCGCGCGTTCGGCGATGGCGTCGAGCTGGCTGATGGTGTCGGCGAGGATGTTGGCGAGAGCCTCGGTCTCCTGCGACTCGACTGACTCGGCGGTCTGCGTGCCGGCCGAGGGCCTGGCGTTGGCCCAGCGGACCACGTAGGGCAGGGCGAGGCCCTGGATGAGGAGGGACAGGAGGGTCGCGCCGGCGACGACGAGGATGATGAGGTTGCGTTCGGCGTAGGTGGCGCCGTTGAAGGAGGTCGGGATGGACAGGGCCATCGCCAGTGAGATCGCGCCGCGGAAGCCAGCGACCGTGGAGACGATGCGGCCGCGGATATTGGTGCGGCGCAGGCGCTGCTCGGGGCGGCGGTCGAGGACGCGGATGGAGTAGATGATGAGGTGCTGGCCTGCGAACCTTCCCGCGACCATGGCGATGTAGATGATGGGGATGAGGATGAGGCCGCGCACGAGGTCGGCGCGGGGGAGCTCGGCGACGATGCCGGGGAGTGCCACCCCCACCATGACGAAGAGGATGGTGTTGAGGATGTGGGTGAGGATCGTCCAGAAGGGGATGCCGAGGACTCGCGAGCCCAGGGACATGTGCGGGGCGGCGAAGCGGGAGATGACGATGCCGCAGGTGACGACGGCGAGTACGCCTGAGCCGCCGATCTCCTCGGCGATGAAGAAGGTGAGGAACGGGGTGGCCAGGGCGGTGATTGTGGCCAGCATGGGGTCGTCGGTGATGGTGCGGACCCGGATGCCGATCTTGGTGACTGCCGCTCCGACGAGGACTCCTGCCCCGATTCCTCCTCCGAAGGACAGGAGGAGCTGATGTGCGACGAGGCCGGCGGTGACGCCGGAGGAGTCTTGCGCGGCTTGGAGGGCGATGGCGAAGATGACCAGGGCGGTGCCGTCGTTGAGGAGTGACTCGGCTTGGAGAACGGTGCGGCCGTTGGGGTTGATGCCGCGTCCCAGGCTGGAGACGGCGGTGGCGTCGGTGGGGCCGAGGCAGGCGCCGATGAGGAGGGCGGCTCCCACACTCAGCCCCGTGAGGACGCCGATGAGGGTGATGAGGGCTGCCGTGATGGCGACGAGCACCGTGGCGCTGAGGATGATGCCGCGCAGGCTTCGCCGCATGCGGTTGAGGGAGACGGACAGCGACTCCCAATACAGGAGGATCGGTAGGAAGATCGTGAGCACCACGGTGCTGGGCAGGTACATCTCCTCCCCCACCGGGAGCAGCGCGACTCCCACGCCGGCGGCGATGAGAAGCACTGGGGCGATGAGGCGGAACCTGTTGGCGATCGCGTAGGCGACAACAGAGGCGCCGATGAGGGCGACGATCATCTCGATGGTCATGAGGCTGCCGGGTTCCCTTCCTGGGATGAGTGTGCGGGCGGGCTGCGGCCGGTCCGGGAGAGGGGCGCAGTCAAGCCCGGCTTGGGGCCGGGTCTGTGGCAGGTCCAGGCCGGGCGCAGCATACAGACGCTTCCTTCAGCGCCCCTGGGGATAGTTGATTCGCACGCGCGACCGCTGCCCACATCCGGCGAGGTAGGTGGGGTCGTAGAGAAAGGTGGTGGAGACCTGGCCGCGCGATTGGGTGACGTGCGCTTGGCCGACCAGGCGGTGGGAGCCGTTGGCATCGGAGACGATCTCGATGGTGGTCATCGGGCGCGCTTTCTAGTGAGGCGGCCGGCGCGGAGACGGCCGATGTCACTGGCCAGGGGGGTCGGCCGCGTCGACAAGCTGGTCGAGGATGCCCAGGGCGCGCAGCACCTGGGTGACGCTGTTGAAGCTGACGTTGGGGTTGCCTGACTCGATCTTGCGCAGGGTGTCACGGGTGATGCCCGCTCGCTCGGAGACCTGCTGCGCGGTCAGGCCGAGCACCATGCGCCACCCGCGCACGTGCTCTCCGAACTCCGTCACCTGACGCTGGATCCTGTAGCCCGACATGTCCCTCCGTTCACTATGACGACCATAGTAGCCTGAACTGACAGTTGTGGCGATGGTGTTCGCCATATCGTTCAATGAACTTCCAGAGGGCAACGGCTCCAACAACTGAAGATCGTTCCCCAGACGCCCGGACTGCTCGCCGGCGGGTTGTCCAGATCATCCAGCGGCGCGAGTTCAGCACATGACCGTAAGCGTGCCGCAGATCCTCACCACCGAGATGGCCCTTCACATAGTGCCTATGAGCAGACTGATGGATATCAGGCTGCAGGATGAGCCCATTGCTTGACAGCGGCTCGCACGGCCTCCGACCGGTTCGTAATCCCCTCATCAGCAGCGCGCTTCAGTAATGCAGCAAGAAGCACCTCGTCGAGCCGGACAGTCACAACCGTCCCGGGCCCTCGCCCGACTGGGGGCCTCCCAGGAGTCGGACGAGGCGGCTGCTGAAGGTCGTAACCAGCCTCGGCTTCGTCAGCCCAGGCCTGGATCTGCTCGTCGCTCACGCGACGTCCGTGGAGATAGTGCTCACCCACGGGAATAACATATACGAAACTCGGTCACAGAGTCTCCCCCTACCGCAACGCTCGACAGCCAGACACCACACTGATTGAGACGAAAAAGCGGACCTCCGAAGGGTCACCGAAGTGAATCGCTCCGGGTTTGACAGTCATTGAAGGGAGCCTCAGGCACATCGAGGTCTCTCGTGACGATCGCGTAGCGACTCCCATTACCAGGGGACCTCGCCCCTCCTGCCCAAGCAACGACACACCCGCACACACCCATGAACTACAATAGATCCGACTACAACACCTTCAAAACAAAGAGCACTTTGAGTTTTAAAATCAAAGCAAGCACATCGATTACTTGCAGATCAACGCAGACTCCTCGTCACATTTGAGTAGTTCCTTATCAAAATAACCTCCATTAATGTATTCCGAAAGCCCTTGATAATCCGGGAATAACGTCCCCCAACTCTTATTGTAGCTATGGTGGAGATAGGTCCGTATCTTCTCCTTATGATTCGAAGGAACTTTAATTGCAAGATATGGAAGTTCAGCAGGAAGCCCTTGAGTTTTGTATTCTGTAAAATATTTCCTAATATCTCGATCGGACTTCATGATCTCAATATTCAAGCTAGTCAACGGCTGCCTTGAATAATCAGGATGACTGCATGCAACAAAATACCCCTCCTGCGCTCGAAGCCTAACGTTTGGGATGGCTGAACTCACAACAAACGGACTCCGAAGATTAAGCCCAAGCTCTAGTTGTCGACTCACCCCTCCTTCAACCACGTCAGGATTTCTAATCGTACTAAACATAGATTCATTTTTCTTATACCACCTATTTATGTTGAGCGCAACAAGAATTCCAGATGCCCGTCTTCCATCCGAATGAAAGGTCTCCTTGCTGGCAAACCAAAGCGCGGTCATAGGGTTACTTGTAAAATCTATCAGTCGAGTCGGCACCCCAAAATGCTGCAAATCAGCCAGAAGCTGGAGGTCGTCGACCATACTCCCACCCTCAATACCTAAACCCCAGTTGCGCGCCTCACCGAGAATTTCTTTCTCCCACGCCCTGAGCTTGCTCTCCACAATATTCTTTACCCCTTTTCTTTCTAAGAGGCGGTGAAGTGAAGATGTGAGCGGGTAGTTCAAATTAGATAGCCCCCGCCATGCAAACCTATGATTTACACTATGGGCACCTAGTCGAGCAATAGCCACCATAACTTCTTCGGCAGTTCTCGCCTCGAAGTACCATCCACCCTGTTTCCAAATATTTGCTGACAGCAAAACAGTCTCCATTCAATATAATCGCGACTTAATTACGGAGTCACATGAACTCGCTGATCTAAAGTAGATCGCAACTAAAATGCTTACACCTTAACGTGCGCCCATTCTATTCAGCAAAACGCAGATACTCACGTAAAAGTACGGCGTGCTCACCAGGTTCCACCCCCCTTTTTTTGGCTACTCCAAGAAATTCATTAGAGCATTATGAATGAAGTACTCTTGGACACCCGGAGACGTGCACAATAAAAATCAATCTACGACTATCGCGAGCAGGAGTACGAAACAAATGAAGTTTCTCCGTTTTATGTCAAACATTAAACCTAAATTCCACCCAGCGTCCGCTCTCGTTAACCCCAGCTAAGCCAAGCACGCTTTGCAGTGTTAGCTTTGAGTTCTCGCGTCGAGATATTTGTTTATCGCAGCCACGAATCTGATTCTCTCGAATTTCCTTAGATGCACGAGAACTGGTTCCGAATACAATAAGTCCACCTGGTCCCGGACGCCCTTGATTTGTCGGTCCAGTTGGGCGCAGGTCTTCTTCAATCCTTCGCGCTCATTCCTTTCGGTCGTCGTTAGGCCACGACGACCCTTAAGCGCCTCGTATTTTGAGAGCGCCTCCAGTCGCTCGCTCTCCAACTCAAGCAACTTGGCACGCACCAGTTCGGCCGTATCCTCAGCAGTCTTTGCAAGGCAACTTTTGAAATGCTCTGAGAAAAGGAGCTCGTTGATCTGAGCCGGAAGAGGCTTCAGGACAACTCTGTAGAACACGAACAGAATCACGATTTGCATGAGCAGAAAGAAAACGAAGAGGATGATCCACCCCATACAATCCCAATCCTTCCTTACGATTGCCAAGTTCAGTACCCAGCTGAATCAGGCTACACCCGTCCGTCGTTGAATAAGAGCGACCCCATGGGTCCTGACGGTGAGTCTTGCGGCCCTTTGAATATGCTTCTCTTCCAGACTCTTGACTGAATACAGCATCTCGATGCGACCCGCCGGCTTTCAAGTCAGAACCCATATAGACGCTGACGCGCATTGAAGGCTGCTGAGCCGCCCTCAAGAATGTCTTCCGCGAGAGTACGTACAGCTCGTTCGTCGAGGGAGCCGACCCCACCCTCATATGGGCGCCCATGACTCCCATCGCCCTCGAGCGCCACGATTAGCTCAGCATCACCAAGTACCGGAACGTTAGCGTTATGTGTACCAGCGATGATTTGCCGCTTGCCTTTCAACTCCCGCAGACGTTGGACTACCCCCTTATAAATGAAATTGTTGTCCAGGTCGTCCTCTGGCTGGTCGATGATCAGAGGCACATCGGAAGCACCGAGAAGTAGGAGCAGCAGAGCGGTGGCTCTCTGTCCCTTCGACAGTTGTTCGAGACTCCGCAGCCCGCGCTCTCCCTCCATTCTGAGAAGCACTTCAACCGCGAGACCCACAGTTAACTCCTCCAGCTCGCGGGCCAGTTCCTCTCCAACCCCGATCAACTTCGACGCCTGCGCCCCCCGAATCCCCAACTTGGCGAGTTCTTCAGTGCCAGCCCTGATCGCCTCGGCAAGCGTCTGCGGAGAGAATGTCGGTTCTTGGACGGCCGCGACGATCTGCGTCCTATGACCGGAGACCTTAGCTTTAATCAAGTCGTCGACGTGTGAGCGGTCCTTTGGCCGGCAAGGGCCTCACCACTACAACACCACCCGTGGCACTGTTCGCAGACCTGATCGCCTCGCGCAGGCGCTCGGTCGCGGCCGTCTCGTGAGCACGGAGCTCATCAAGCATGCGGCTGCGCGCTTCGAGCAATTCCTCGATCGCCTTGGCGTTTGCATTCAGGCGAGGCTCTGCGGCTTTAATCGACGCCAGCCTCTCCTTGGCAGCGATGTACTTACCGGGATCAAGCCCCTCCTCAGCGAGAGATCGGAGCGCCTCTCCGTAACCCTCCCTCTCAGCGCTAGTAGCAGCTTCCCAATCAGCCTGGGCGGCCTGGATCTCAGCCTGCGCTGTATCGATCGCGGCGGCGGCCTGCTCGCCAAGTTCTTCCAGCACTTGACGTAGACCCTCGAGCGCAGTCTTCACGCGAGACAGTCGCTCCACCTGCGGCGCACCGTCAATGTTGTCGATCACCGCATTGAGATTCGTCAGCGATGCCGACTTTCGGTACTGGTCCAGCGAGGTTCTGACCGCATCTATCCGCGACGTCCCTTCTGTGAATACCGCTTGGTCCAAAGCAATCCGCTCGTGCCCGCGAAGCTTACCGGGCACGTCGGTGCCCTTATACCGATCCAGTTGCTCCTCAAGACGGTCAGCCTGCGCTAGCTCCTCCTCAAGCTCGACCTTGGCCTCCTCAGCTTTCCTGAGTTCTTCTCGATTCTCACGCAGCCGCTTGCGGACGTCCTCCAACTCCGGATCTTCTCCGACGGAGCCATTAAAGCGCATGATGAGCTCGGCAATGCTATCTGAATCACCAGAAAGCTCCGCCAGTTCATGCTGGCCGAACACCTCCACTGCCCCGATTACGTCGGCGGGAGTAAGACTGGTGCACATGCCCGCAGAATCCAGCACAACTGGTGGATGTGGTACCTCTCGCTGGATGGTGTAGCCCTGGAGAGTCGGAGCAACGCTCTCAACCTCAACCCGCACGATCGTGCCCACGTTAAGCACTTGGTCAACAATTGCCTCGTGATCCCGGACCATCTGGGCCGATATCGGCTGGATGTTGAGCGCATAGCGGATACTTTCGATCACGGTCGACTTTCCAGCGCCTCTTCCGCCGATGAGCGCGGTCAGCTCCTCGGAGATTGGTACGGTAACTCCGTCAAGATACCCGCCGACCCACGATACACACCTAATGTGCGGCCGCGGCGAGGACCGTGGATCATCGAGCGAGACCCGAGTTTCAGGAGTCCTCATCGCAAGTTTCAAGCTCTCAAGCGAGAGAGCACTGACCTTGAACCACGTGCTTGAACCGCAATCCCGCAGCTGGCGGGGACCCATGACGTCATCGGCGTGAATCACCGCTAAGGGGTGGGTGCGCTCGAACATTCCAACCCCGGCGACTACTGACTCCTGATCCTTCACAGGCTCGCGACCAGGCGATACACCGATTGCATGGAGATCCTTGTGCCGGATCAACGTCGCAAGCGGCTGGCCCGAACGGGTTGTCAGTAGGCCTGCTGGCGGAGCGTTCACGTGGGCCGGGATGGACAGCGCTCCGGCAGAGGTCATCTGCTCCATAATCTTGGCGTAGGGCTCACCGGTCGTGCCGTTGTCACAGCCGGGATCGGCTCCACACTTTCCGATGGCCGCGTTCACCGTAGCGAAGGAGGTCCCAGCTTCGAAGAGGACCAGGATATGGATCCCTTCTGACGAATTCGCCTCGAACCCTGGGAGCGCTACAATCCCACGCGACTCAGCGGCGGCGATTAGCCCCTCCGCAGAGTCGACTCGCCAGTGGTCAGTCACAGCGATCATGCTGATACCCAGCCTCTGGCACTCATCCAAGAGCGCGGAGTTATAGGCGTCCTCGTTCTCGAAGAATCTCTTCGGCGCGTTACGCCCCTCGTAGGTAAAGGGGTTGACTTGCAACGCAGCCCGGATCCACTGTGCACCGGGACCGGGGATTTTCACTTCTTCCCACCAGACGTAAGCCCCGTACGGAACTCCACCACGTCCCCGTCAGCCATGACGTAGTCCTTTCCTTCCATGCGCACTCGGCCGTGAGCGCGGGCTTCGGCAACGCTGCCGTACTGGACCAGGTCATCGTAACTCACGATCTCGGCCTTGATAAAGCCTCGCTCGAAGTCCGTGTGAATGACGCCGGCCGCCTGGGGCGCCGTCGCGCCCTTGCGGATCGTCCACGCGCGGGACTCCTTCTCCCCCGCCGTCAGGTACGTCTGCAACCCCAGCGTGTCAAAACCAACCCGGGCCAGCTTGTCCAAAGCCGGACTCCTCCTGCCCGTTGTCGTGCAGCATCTCCGCCGCCTCCTCGGGCTCCAGCTCCACGAGCTCGGCCTCGAACTGGGCGTCCAGGAAGATCGCCTCCGCCGGCGCCACCAGCTCGCGCAGCTCGGCCTGGCGGGCCTCGTCGTTCATCCCGGCGTCGTCCATGTTGAACACATAGATGAACGGCTTGGTGGTCATGAGTTGGAAGGTCTTGAGCACCTCCGCGTCGATCCCGGCAGCCTCGGCCCCAGCGGACAGCAGCGTCCCCTGCTCCAGGACCTTGAGGGCCGCCTGCGCCGTCTCCAGCACCACGGGCTCCGTCTTCTTGCCCCGCACCTCCTTCTCCAGGCGCGGGATCGCCTTCTCCAGGGTCTGCATGTCCGCCAGCACCAGCTCGGTGCTGATCGTCTCGATGTCCCCGGCCGGCTCCACCTTCCCATCCACGTGGACCACGTCCGGGTCCTCGAAGGCGCGCGTCACCATGCAGATGGCATCCGCCTCGCGGATGTTAGCCAGGAACTGGTTGCCCAGCCCCTCACCCTCGCTGGCGCCGCGCACGATCCCGGCGATGTCCACGAAGGAGACCGTCGCCGGCACCACCCTCGCGGAGTGGAACAGCTCGGCGAGCTTGTCCAGGCGCGCATCCGGCAGCGGCACAACCCCCACGTTCGGCTCAATGGTCGCGAACGGGTAGTTGGCGGCCAGGACGGTCGCGCGGGTCAGAGCATTGAACAGGGTGGACTTGCCGACGTTGGGCAGTCCGACGATTCCGATGGTAAGTGCCACGCAGCAGAGTTTAGACGGCCCCTGTGACACTGTGCGCCCCGACGGCGTCCCCGGGCCGGGTCGCGCCGTCGGCCGCCCCACTCACTTCCCGGGGAGCTCGCTCGTCCGGACCGATGCCCACAGATCACCCCACGAGGTGTAGAAGCCTCCACTGGCATTGGCCCCGATCCCCACCGTCAACGCGACCAGGCCCGCCGCCACCACGATCACCAGGGCGCGCCCCAGGATCGCGCCGCCCAGCCGCGCCGCCGACGGCCTGCCGCCGTCGCGCCGTCGGCCCCAGCGGGGCGACCAGAACAGGACGACGCCCAGCGCCCCCAGCGAGACGACCAGGGCCACGATCATCGTCCCCAGACCGTTGATCTCAAAGGGCTTGGCACGCACTGAGGAGACCGACTTCGCCGCGCGCTGGTCCTTGGACGTCTCCGACAGGGGCTTCACGCCATCGGTGGTGGCCTTGGCCCTCGTATCGCCCTGAGGCGCAGGAAGGCCGGCCGCCGCGAACACGGCCGGGTCCGAGCCCCACCACGTCAGCAGTGACGGGAAGTGGCCGTTCCACAGGGTCCAGGAATGCCCGCCGGTACTCGGGGTATCAACCGTCACCGAGTCCGGTTTCCGCACCACCTCATCCATGCTCCAGGCGGTTCGGGCCGTGCCGTAGGGGTCGTCCTGGGCCCCCAGGACGTAGAAGCGCATGCCGTCGGGCTTGCGCTTTCCCAGCATGGTGGACAGCCCGTTCTGCGCCTGGAGCTCCCGGCCGCTGTGCGCCAACGAGCCCTCACCGGGCAGGTCGTAGGAGGACATGACCCCCACTGCCCCGAAGCGCTGCGGGACGTCGTAGGCGGTCCGTGCCGCGCAGTAGGCGCCCGCCGAGATCCCCATGATCATCCAGCCGGCCCGCTGCGTGGTGACGTTGGGGAAGGTCGCCTGGATCATGCGGGGAATCTCCTCCGCGGTCCAGGTCCCCACAGGCGGGCGGCCGTTGATGTTGACGCAGTCGGGCTGGCTGGCGCCGTCCGCGTTGAGCGAGGGGAAGACCAGGATCGACGGCGGGATACGGCCGGCGTCAATCGCCTCCTTAAGCCGCTGGGGTGAGGCGATGCCCGTCACCAGGGACTGCGGGTCGCCGACCCAGCCGTGCAGGCCCACCAGGACGTTGTAGGTGCGGCCGTCATCGGGCCGGTAGCCCGCCGGCAGGACGACGCGCACCGGCAGGGTGATGCCGCTGACCGGACCGGTCCAGGTGGCCTCCTGCGAGCCGTCGCCGACGTCGTGGAAGGATGCCTTCCAGGCCGAGGCCGGGGCGGTACCGAAAGCGGAGGACTTCGGCGGGGACTCGATGCGCGAGTTGGCCTGGGCGCGAGGGGCGGCGGCCTTCGCAAGGTCGCCGACGGTGCGCACGTAGTGCATGGGCCGGTTGATGAGCAGGCCCCCAAGCACCACAACGAGCAGGACCGGCACACCCACCATGACGATGCGCGCCGTATGGCGGCCGATGCCACGCAGCACCGTGCGCAGCGCGGGCGGGTGAGACCGGGTGGGCTCGTCTGCGCTGGAGGCGCCCGCGGCGGCCGGAACAGTTCGCGGCAGGGAGGACTGCCGCGACGACGGTAGTCACAACGGCAAGGACCAGCACGACCGCGATCGTTCTCAGGCTGGTCAGCGGGATGCTGCGCAAGAGGCTCACGTCCGACAAGCATGGCACCACCTGCTCAGATACCCATCATCCGGGAGTGGCAGAAGGGCAGTGCTCTTGGTCTCCTCCCCGCTTGTGCGGGCGGGCTCGGGCAGGGACGCAGGACTGTTGCCCCAGGTCCGTCCGGTCGGTTGGTACATGCCTTGGGAAAAAAACGTGCCCGACGACGCCGGAGCAAACCGGGCCGGCAGACCGGGCCGACGGACAGGGAGGCGGCGGGGCTTCGTGGGGCCTGTCCGTGGGGCTTCAGGGCACCGAATAGATGTCACACCCCTGGGGCACCATCGGTTCATGAGCTCCTCAGCGGTCCTGCTTCCCATCCTGCTGCTCCTCGTCGGCCTGGTGATCGGGGTGGTCATCGGCTACCTCGGCGCGCTCGCCCGGCGCACCACCGCGCACCAGTCGGCCGGCGAGCAGGTGGCCGAGCTGCGGGCGCAGGCCGCCCAGTGGCAAGCCCGGGCCGAGGAGCTGTCCTCACGCACCCAGGTGGCCGAGGAGCGCGCCGAGCGGGACGGCTCCGTGCTTCGGGCGCTCGCACCCGTGCGCAGCCAGCTGGAGCAGGTGGGGGCCCGGGTGGAGTCCTTGGAGAAGCAGCGGGCGGAGCAGCACGCGGCCCTGGCCGAGCAGCTGCGGGCCACCGCTCTGCGCGAACAGGACCTGGCCCGCTCCACGGCATCCTTGGAGGGGGCGCTGCGCTCACGCTCGGCGCGCGGCATGTGGGGTGAGGTCGAGTTGGCCCGGGTCCTGGAGGCTTCCGGGATGATGCGGCACGTGGACTTCTCCGAGCAGCGCACCATCGGGGCGCTGGTCCAGCGGCGCGGCAGGCCGGCGGGCCCGCCAGGCTCTGCGGGCACGGCGGGCGCGGTGGGCTCGGCCGCCGGTGAGGGGGCTGCCGGACGCTCCCGGCCCGACGTCGTCGTCCACCTGCCCGGGGAGGGGTACCTCGCCGTGGACGCCAAGGCGCCCATGGACTCTACCTGGCGGCCACCGCTGTCCATAGCGCCGGCCCCGAGGATGAGGAGCGGCGCAGGGAGCTCCTGGAGGCTCATGCCAGGGCGCTGCGCGGGCACGTCGACCAGCTCGCCGCGCGCCGCTACGACCGGGCCCTGGGGGACTCCCCCGAACTCGTGGTCCTCTTCGTCCCGGCGGAGGCGGTGCTCTCGGCTGCCCTGGAGGCGGACCCCGCGCTCCTGGAGCACGCGCTGGGGCGCGGCGTCGCCCTGGCCTCACCCGTGTCGCTGCTGACCCTGCTGCGCACCTGCGCCACGGCCTGGGCCCGCACCGCCGTCAACGACGACGCCCGCGAGCTGCTGGAGCTCGGCCGCACCCTCTACGAGCGGCTAGGGACCGTCGCCGGTCACCTCGACGCCCTCGGTGGGGCATTGCGGCGCAGCGTCGCCGCCTACAACAAGGCGGTCGGCTCCATGGAGAACCGGCTCCTGGTGACCGCCCGCTCCCTGGAGACCCTCGGCGAGCAGGTGAACTCCCCCACGCTCATCAGTGCCGACGCCGCCCAGGTGCGCACCTTCACCGCACCCGAGCTCACCACCGACGAGCACCCCGCCCCACAGCGACGTAACGCACACCACACTCCCGGCCCGTGACGATTGACGCTTCCATGGCGTCTATCAGGCAGCGTTGTCTCCCGTCTCATAACTGGCTGACACGCTGCCAGAACGTTTTCCATACCCGATGGGGCGGACACTTCCGCCCCATCGGACCTTCTCGGAGGAAGACACCATGCTGTCATTCATCGGAATGATCATCACCGGCGCCGTGCTCGGCGCCCTCGCCCGCCTCGTCATGCGCGGCGAGCAGAACATCTCGATCCTGTGGACCATCGTGCTGGGCGCCGTGGGCGCACTCGTCGGAGGCGCGGTCGCCAGCCTCTTCGGCGTCGCCCACACCAACGGGATCGACTGGATCCGCTGGGCCCTGTCCCTCGTCGCCGCCATCGTGGCGATCTCCGTCTACCTGGGCGTCACCGGCCGCAAGTAGCCCTTCAGCACCCTGAAGCGGGTTCCGCAGAGGCACTCACCGCCTCCCCGGAACCCGCTTCAACTTTTGTGACACAAGCCATGGGTTGGGGCCGTGAGGATTCCCCTGCCCGCGGCGTCCTACCTACAGCGCGGCAATCATGACGGGCAGCAACACCAGTCAGTCACGTCGGCCACTCACGCGGGCCGGCCACGGCAGCCACTACGGCGCCGTGACGGACCAGCTGCTGAGCCGCGCGCCACACATCCCGTCACCATCCATTCACGGATTAACGAAAGAGGCTCCAATGAGCAACAACGCCATCCCCCAGACCGGTCAGCAGCGCGAGCGCAACGAGCAGGCCGAGGAGGACAAGACCCCCCGCGGCCCCCTCCAGACCTCGCACGGCGTGACCACCATCGAGGAGAACGTCGTCGCCAAGATCGCCGGCATGGCTGCTCGTGAGGTGCCCGGCGTCTACGACATGGGCAACGCCGTTCGCCGCGCCTTCAGCGCCGTGACCGACCGCATCCCCAACGCCCAGACCAACGTCGCCGGCGGGATCAGCGTCCAGAAGGGCGAGACCCAGGCCGCCGTCGAGGTCACCGTGGTCGTTGAGTACGGTGTCTCCATCGTCGAGGTCTCCGACGCCATCCGCCGCAACATCATCGAGCAGATCGAGGGCACCACCGGCCTGGAGGTCGTCGAGGTCAACATCAACGTCACCGACGTCCACCTGCCCGACGACGACTCCGGCAGCTCCGAGGCCGCCGACCTCAAGTGACCCATCCTGACGCCCTGATCTGAGGAGCTCTCAATGAAGACAACGTACCTGGCCCTCCTGGTGGGCCTGTTCCTTGGCACCATTCTCGCCTTCGGCTCCTTCGCCGACTTCGTCCTGGTGGCCCTGTGCGGCGCGGCCGGACTGGGGGTGGGTCTCTACCTGGAGGGCCGGGTCGATGTCCACAGCATCCTGGATCGGCGAAAGAAGTGACGATGGCGACCGCTACCCAGCCCGCCATCACGCAGCCGGGCCCCACCCAGGACGAGGCCTCGTCCTGGGAGCAGCGCGGCACCACCACCATTCCGGCCAAGGTCGTCGCCCAGATCGCCGCCCAGGCCGCCTATGAGACCGGCAACGTCGGCTCCAACGCCGGGGGACTCCTGGGAATCGGCGCCCGCCGCAACTTCGCCTCCCGGCCCGAGGCCCAGTGCGAGCTTTACGGGCAGGTCGCCGTCCTCCACCTGGACCTCGGCCTGGTCTTTCCCACGCCACTGTCCTCCACCGTCGACGATCTGCGCGCCCACGTGCGCGGCCGCGTCGAGCACCTCACCGGGCTGAGCGTCGGCAAGATCACCATCGAGATCTCCTGGCTCAATCCGAGCAGCCACGTCAGGAAGAGCCTGAAATGAGAACACCCGTCCCGAAACTCATTCGTCGCCCCTCTCGCAGCACCCCCAGTGTCCTCCTGGCACTGCTGCTGCTCACGGCCGGAGGCCTGGGGCCTGGCTGACGGGGCACCGGATTGTCACCGGCACCTGGCCGGACCGCACCGTCACCACGCTCGACACCATTGGCTCCACCGCCCTCGGCTCCGTCGCGGTGCTCGCCGCCGCCGGGATCGCCGCCGCCTGCGCCCTGGCCATGATCCTCGCGGCCCTGTGGCCGGGGCTGCCCGAGCGCGTCACGCTCCTCCCCGACACCGTCCCGGGCCAGACCGCGGTGAGGCGCCGTGACCTGGCCACCCTGGTGAGGAACCAGGTCGAGCAGATCGGCGGCGTCCACTCCGCCACCGTCACCACCCGTCGCTCCCGGGTCGACGTCGTCGTCCTCAGTGTCCTGGACGACCTCGAGCCGGTGCAGGAAGCCGCCCGTAAGACGACCGACGAGGCCCTGGAGACACTCCAGCCCGAGGGAATCACGCGCAGCCGCGTGCGGATCAAGCGCACGAGCTGAAGGAGATACGACCATGCGTTCAGTTTCTGGTGTCCTCAACCGGACGGCCCTGGCCGGCTGCGGGCTTCTCATCGCGGCAGCCTCATCCTGGCTCCTGGCCTCCGGCCTTAGTGCCGGTCGGTCCTGGCCCGATGCCGCCCCCTACCTGGCCACGGCGCAGGACCGAGTCGGCAGCCTCATTGCAGCCCAGGCGCACTGGCTCCTGCCGGTGGCCGCGCTGGTCTCCGTGCTCGCCGTCATCGCCGGACTGGTCCTACTCGCCATGCAGATCCCCCGCAAGGCGGCCGCCTCTCCCTTGAGGTTCAGCGACTCCGAGGGCGTCCTCATGGCCACCGTCGCCCCCGAGGTCCTGTCACAGGCCCTGTCCGAGCGGGCGGAGGACGTTCCCGGGGTGGAGCAGTGCGCCGTGTGGGTCACCGGTTCCCCCAGCAGCCTGTGGGTCCAGGCGGACGCCACCGTGTCCCAGGACTGCGAGGTCGCATGGGCCGTGGCGGAGCTCAGGGGCCGGCTCGAGGATGACGTGACCACGTCCCTGGGCACGCGCCCCCGGCAGGTCGACGTCCTGGTGGGGCTGGAGCGCTCCACGAGCAAGCGCAGCGTCTCGCAGACCGTCACGGGGCAGCACTCACCCAAGACCATCGGGAACGGCGATGGTGCGTGAGACGCGGGACGAGGCCGCGGCGGCGCCTCGCCCGCGTCCAGACCACGCCGCACAACCGAGCGCTTCGTCCGGCACGTCGCCAGACAAGGACCGCTGCCTGGTCCTGCGCGCCCAGGACGGGGACATCAACGCCTTCGAGCAGCTCGTCGAGCGTTACCAGGGGCGCCTGTTCCGCACCGCCTACATGATCGTGCGCAACCGTCACGACAGTGAGGACATCGTCCAGGACACCCTCATCCAGGCCTGGCGCAGTCTTCACCTCGTCAGGGAGCCCGCCGCCTTCCGAGGCTGGCTCATGCGGATCTGCACCAACAAGGCCACCAGCATGGCGCGCAAGCGTCAGCGCCGGGCCACCGACGCCTACGACGCCGAGGACCTGGAGACCGCGAGCGCCATGGCGGAGACGACGTCGAGCAGCACCGCTGACCCGGCCGAGTCCAGTGAGGTCAACGCCCAGATCGAGGCGCTGGCCGACCTGTTGGCCTCCGTGCAGCCCGAGCTGCGCATCGTCTGGGTGCTCCGAGAGGTCGACGACATGTCCTACGAAGAGATCGCCCAGACCCTGAACCTGACCGAGTCCACCGTCCGAGGGAGGCTGGCACGCGCCCGTTCTCTCGTCATGCGCCAGATGAAGGAGTGGGCATGAGCACCGTCAACCAGCTCTCACACAGCGTCCGACGCGCGACGGCGTCGGCCACCAATTCCTTCGCCCGGTCTCATGAGCAGGACGACGCCGACACGCGAGAGTACCAGCGTCTGATCGCCTCCCTGCACGAGGAGTGGGATCGGCTGGAGTCTCAGGCGAACACCTCGGTCATGCCCAAGCGCCACATGATGGACGCCATCCTCGCCGAGACCCGTCACGGCGCCCAGGTGGAGATGCCCGCGACCGACCTGGGGCCCTACAGCATGTCCGAGTTCTCGCTGCGGGCGCTCATCCGACGCACCGTGGACGGCGTGCCCGGGGCCCGCGCCCTATGCTCCGCCTGCAAGCACGCGCCCTCAGGCAAGGGTCACCGCGGCCTGGGCGTTCCACAGACCATCTCCTGCCGGATCTCCGCCCACCTCAGCGTGGACAGCCTGCCGCAGCTCGGCCAACAGGTGCGCGACGCCGTTCGAGCCGCCTGCCATGAGAACCTTGGGGTGTCCCCAACCGTCAACGTCCACATCGAGGATCTCCACGATGACGACTAGTCTCTCAGCGGCCGAGCTGGCCCACCTGGTCACTGCTGTCCCCGGCGTCCGAGCAATCGAGCCGGGGATCGGCAGCACGTTGAGGGCGCTCGGCAGCCGCATGCGCCAGCAGGATCCTCAACAGGCCCGCTTCGGCGTGATCGTCGAGGAGGGCTCGCGCCAGGCCGTCATCGAGATCGGCATCGATGGCTCGCGGCCCGTCAAGGACATCGTGCGCGACGTCCAGGAGACCATCCTCCGCTCGCTATCGCAGGCGAGCGAGTCCGGCGACGCCTCCGAGGCCCGGGAGGGCTCCGGCTCCTCCGACGTCGGAGACCAGAGCGCGCCTCAGGTCACGGTGCGGGTCCAGTCCCTGCTGTAGGCGCCCAGCCCACAGCAGCACCAGCCTCGTGCAGGTTCCAGCACGAGACGACGTCGGGGCACCGGTCAGATGATCGGTGCCCCGACGTCGGTCATGGGGTACAGGGGGCGAGCCCAGCGGCCACGGAGGTTCGGCCGGGCTCAGCCAGGCTCAGCAGGGCTCAGCTGCGCTCGCGAACGACGGCGCCGGAGACGTCGGCCTCCTCCAGGCGCACGACGCGCGACCCGGTCACCAGGCGGTGCCCCAGCCAGATGGCCCCGAAGACCGGCAGGCCGATGTAGGAGGAGAGCACCTCCACCAGCTGGCCCTTGAAGATCGCCTCGTAGTTCTGGCCCAGGATCACCAGGGCGCACAGGGTGAAGGCCAGGACCGGCCCCAGCGGGAACCAGGGCGCCTGGTAGGGCAGGTCGGCCGGGTCATTGCCCTGGAGCACGTAGGCGCGCCGGAAGCGGAAGTGGCACGCGGCGATCCCCAGCCACACGATGAAGCCGCACAGGGCGGAGACGTTGAGCAGCCACGTGTAGGCGGTGTCCTGTCCCACCACGGCGGTCAGGAAGCCGGCCGCCCCCACCAGCGCCGTCGCCCCCAGGGCCCGCACCGGGACCCCATGGCGATTGACATAGGCGAACCAAGCCGGTGCCTGGCCCTGCAGGGCCATCGAGTGCAGCATGCGGGTCGAGGCATACAGGCCCGAGTTCCCGGCGCTGAGCACGGCGGTGAGGATGACCGCGTTCATGATGGCGGCCGCGATCCCGATCCCCGCCCGTTCGAAGACCAGGGTGAAGGGCGAGTAGGAGATGTCGGAGGTATCCGAGCGCAGCAGGTTGGGGTCGGTGTACGGAACCAGGAAGCCGACAACCGTGATCGCCCCGATGTAGAAGATCATGATCCGCCAGAACACCGTGTGGATCGCCTTGGGCACGTCCCGGCGCGGGTTGCGGGCCTCGCCGGCCGCCACGCCCACCAGCTCGGTGCCCTGGAAGGAGAACCCGGCCACCATGAACACCGACACGATCGCCAGCATCCCGCCGTGGAAGGGCGCGTCTCCGGTGGTCCAGTTGCCGAAGCCCGCCGGCTTGCCGCCGACGATGCCGGCGATCATCGCCACGCCCGCGACCAGGAAGACGATGACCGTGACCACCTTGATGGCCGACAGCCAGAACTCCCCCTCCCCGAAGGCGCGGGCCGACAGGGCGTTGAGCGTCGTCAGCAGGGCCAAGAACAGCGCCGCCCAGATCCACGAGGGCACCCCCGGCAGCCAGTACGCCATGACGATCCCGGCAGCCACCAGCTCGGCCGCCACCGTGATCGCCCAGTTGAACCAGTAGTTCCAGCCCATGGCGAAGCCGAAGGAGGGGCTGACGAACCGGGTGGCGTAGGTCTGGAAGGAGCCGGCCACCGGCATGTGCGCCGTCATCTCGCCCAGGGACTGCATGAGCAGCAGCACCATGAGGCCGATCGCCGCGTAGGCCACCAGGGCGCCGCCCGGTCCGGCCGTGGAGACCGTGGCGCCCGAGGCCACGAACAGCCCCGTGCCGATGGCGCCGCCGATGGCGATCATCTGCATGTGCCTGTTGGTCAGGCTCCGGTGCAGCCCGCCATCCTCCTCCAGGGCCTCGTTGGAGACCTGCCCGGAGGCGCTGGAGACCCCCGCGCCCACGGGGTCTGCGGAGGTCACAAGGTCAGCACTGTCGGAGCTGCCGGCGCCGTCGTCAGCGGGCCGCCCACCCGACGCGGCGGGGGCAGGGCCACTGGGGGCCGACTCGTCATGAGAATGTGTCACCCGACCGAGGGTAATCGTCACGTATGCAACCCGGCGTTCACCTTCGGCCTGTCTCACGCAGCCGGGCGTGTGCTGACGCTCACGGCCGGCCCTGTGGAAGGCCCTCCGGCCGGTGCGGAAGGGGCTGGCGGCGCAGCCTCAGCAGGTGTGGTCGGCGGCCGGCTCGCGACGCTTGTGCGCCGAGGCGGCCCCCTGGGCCGCCATGAGGTCGGCGCGCAGGTTCTTGGGCAGGGAGAAGGAGATCTTCTCCGTGGTGGTGCGCACCTCCTCGACGTCGTCGAACCCGAACTCGGCCAGGCGCTCGATGACCTCGCGCACCAGGATCTCCGGCACCGAGGCGCCCGAGGTCAGGCCGACCGTCTCGACGCCGTCGAACCAGGACGGGTCGATCTCGCTGGCGAAGTCCACCCGGTGGGCGGCGCCCGCACCGGCCTCGAGGGCCACCTCCTTGAGGCGCACCGAGTTCGAGGAGTTGCCGGAGCCGACCACGATCATGAGGTCCACCCTCGGGGCGATCTTCTTGACCGCGGCCTGACGGTTCTGGGTGGCGTAGCAGATGTCCTCGCCGGGCGGGTCGATCATCTCCGGGAAGCGCTCGCGCAGCAGGCGCACCGTCTCCAGGGTCTCGTCGACGCTCAGGGTGGTCTGGCTGATCCACACGACCTTGGAGGGGTCACGCACCTCGACCTGGTCCACCTCGTGGGGGCCGTTGACGACCTGGATGTGGTCGGGGGCCTCGCCCTGGGTGCCCTCGACCTCCTCGTGGCCGGTGTGGCCCACGAGGATGATGTCGTAGTCCTTGTCCGCGAAGCGCACCGCCTGCTTGTGCACCTTGGTCACCAGCGGGCAGGTCGCGTCAATCGTGTCCAGCCGGCGCTCGGCGGCCTCGGCGTGGACGGCCGGGGAGACGCCGTGGGCGGAGAAGACGACGCGGGCGCCCACCGGCACCTCGTCGGTCTCGGAGACGAAGATGGCGCCGCGCTTGGAGAGGGCCTCCACGACGTACTTGTTGTGGACGATCTCCTTGCGCACGTAGATCGGCGCCCCGTAGTGGGCTAAGGCCTGCTCGACGGCGTCGACGGCGCGGTCCACGCCGGCGCAGTAGCCGCGCGGGGCGGCCATGAGGATCCGCTTGCCGCCCTTGGTAGAGGGGGGCTGCGGCGTCGGTGTGCTCGCTGGCGAGCTCGCTGGTCGTCACGGTCACCACTGTGCCACAGTGGGACCCAGGTCCCCAGTGGTGGACGTGGCACAGTGGTGCATGTGACAGGCCAGAGCCCCTCCCAGCCCAGCCCGCAGCCCTCCCCGGTGCCGGCCGCGCGTCCGGTCTCGACGCGGGCGGCGGCCCCGGCACTCGGCAGCCCCGACGGGCCCCGGGAGCTGGCGCCGCGAGCGAACCTCACCACCGCGGAGAACCCGTGGCCGCTGCGGCTGCTGTCGTCCAAGATCGACCAGTACGTGGCCCGCATGAGCCAGGTGTGGGTGGAGGGGCAGGTCATTCAGCTCAACCGCCGCCCCGGCGCCGGCATGGCCTTCCTCACCCTGCGGGACACGGACGCCGATATCTCCATGTCGGTGTCCATCTACGCCCGGGTCCTCGACGCCGTTCTGGCGCGCACCGGCGCCGAGCTCGGCGAAGGAGCCCGCGTGGTGGTGCGCGCCAAGCCCACCTTCTGGGCCAAGCGGGGCTCGCTCCAGCTGCAGGCCGACGACATCCGGCCCGTCGGCGTCGGCGACCTGCTGGCCCGCATCGAGCAGCTGCGCCGCATCCTGGCCGCCGAGGGCCTGTTCGACGCCGAGCGCAAGCGGCCCCTGCCCTTCCTGCCGCGCAAGGTGGGCCTCGTGTGCGGGCGCCAGGCCAAGGCCAAGGACGACGTGCTCGTCAACGCCCGCCTGCGCTGGCCCGGCCTGCCCTTCGAGGTGCGGGAGGTCGCCGTCCAGGGGGCGCGCGCCGTCGGCGAGGTCACCCGGGCCGTCCAGGAGCTCGACTCCGACGCACTGATCGACGTCATCGTCGTGGCCCGCGGGGCGGCGCCGTCGAGGACCTGCTGCCCTTCTCCGACGAGGGGCTCGTGCGCGCCGCGGCCGCCTGCCGCACGCCGCTGGTCTCGGCGATCGGCCACGAGACCGACTGCCCCCTGCTGGACCTGGTGGCCGACTACCGGGCCTCCACCCCCACCGACGCCGCCCGCCGGATCGTCCCCGACCTCGCCCAGGAGACCGTGGGGCTGGACTCGGCCCGCGAGCGCCTGCGCAGCGTGCTCGCCTCGCGGCTGGACGCCGAGCAGGCGGCCCTGGACCAGCTGCGGGCCCGGCCGGTCATGGCCGACCCCACCTCGATCGTGCGCGACCGGGTGATCGAGCTGGGGCAGGCCCGCGACAGGATGCGCCGGGCCGTGGAGCATCGCCTGTCGCTGGCGGCCGCGGACCTGCGCGCCGATCGCGCCCGGCTGACGGCGCTGTCGCCGCAGGGGGTCCTGGACCGCGGCTACACGATTCTGCGCACTCCCGGCGGCAAGGTCATCACCAGCGCCGAGGACGTCAAGAAGGGCGACCTCATCGAGGGGGTCCTGGCCCACGGGCGGCTCGTCGCCCAGGTCGTCGGCGCCACCAAGCCCCGGCCCGCCGATATCGACTGAGCGGCGGCTAAGTGCCGGCTGCACTTCGGGCACCGCGCCGACACAAGCGCTAGTCAATCGCGCCTGGATCGCGCGCATCGGGCGGACCCAGGCGGTGAAAGCTCACTGAGGCCGGCCGCGAGGGCACTGGCGCAGGCAGGTTTGGAGGGAGTGCTGACACGCCTCGATGAGAGGACCCCCAACGACGCAGCAGGGTAGCGGTCTGACGCGTCGGTCTGGGCACTCTCGCGCCGAGGACATCACCTGGGCCCGCCTTGTCCACTCCGCCCCCGGGCCGGTCCGTGCGAGAATCGGGGCGTGAGCTCCGAGATGAACCCCGGCCCATACTCCGACCAGTACCCAGACGAGTACTCACCCCAGAGCAGCCCCTACTCGGCCTCCTCAGGATCGTCAGGGTCTTCAGCGTCGTCTGCCCCTGCCGCAGGCGGGGCGTCCGGCGCCAATGAGGACGTCGCCTCGCTCAGCTATGAACGGGCCCGTGAGGAGCTGGTGGCCGTCGTGCAGCGTCTTGAGGCGGGCTCCGTCCCCCTGGAGGACTCCCTGGCACTGTGGGAGCGCGGCGAGGCCCTGGCCCAGCGCTGCCAGACCTGGCTCGATGAGGCCCGCGCCCGCCTGGCCGCGGTCGCACAGGAGGACCCTGAGGACTGATGCGACCTGGGGCTGACCGGGCATGACCCGCCGGGCCAGCAGTTCCAGGCCGCGCGCGTGCCCGCACGCGCGACGAATCGACTGTCTTAGCAACGTGGCCGTTTGTCCGGGCCGCAGTCGTGCCCGCCTGCGCGGCGAACTGACCGAGTTGCCCGGGGCCCCTCTGTCGGTGGCGCCCCCATCGAGGGCCACGGGGAACCAGCGCAGGAACCCGGAGGGAGCCGTGGATGTCCAAATCGGACACAAAGGCTTGGGTCGCACTCATCCGGACGGAACACAACCGCATGATTCCAAGGTTTTCATTCATGCGGCCTGTGCACTGAACGCCCTTTGTATCCGATTTGGACATTCTTGGGTGAGATGCCCCCTGTGGACGGCGCCGGATCGGTAGTCTGTGGGCATTCGCCCCCGGCCGCGCGCATCGACCAGCGCACCGGCCACCTCCGGGCAGTGTGGCACCGCCGCGTTCCTCATCCGCTCGAGTCCCCCTCTCCGTCTCTTGTCATCTCCCGGTCCAACACTCCGGTCAGCCCTCCGCCCCTCCCACGTCTCGTCTCAGCTCACCGCCACCGGACCCCGGTCCTGCACGAAGGAGTCACCCATGACCGCACCCGGCCGCCCAGGATCCGCCCTCGTCATCGGCGAGGCCCTGGTTGATGTCGTCATCCACCCCGGGCAGGAGCCCGTGGACATCCCCGGCGGCTCGCCTGCCAACGTCGCCCTGGGGCTGGCGCGCCTGGGCCGCGACGCCGAGCTGCACTGCTGGATCGGCACCGACGAGCGTGGTCAGGCGGTGCGCTCCCACCTGGAGGCCTCCGGGGTCCGTCTGGCTCCGGGTGCCGACGGTGCGGCGCGCACCTCCACGGCGCAGGCCACCATCGGCGAGGACCGCGCCGCCAGCTACGTCTTCGACCTGGACTGGAACCCGCCGCGCCCGACACTGCCCGACGGGCAGGCGCCGCTGCTGGTGCACACCGGCTCGATCGCCGCGATCCTGGCGCCCGGCGCCGCCACCGTGGAGCAGGTGCTGCGCGAGACCCGAGCCACCTCCACCATTGCCTACGACCCCAATGCCCGGCCTCAGCTCATGGGTGAGCCCGAGGACGCCCGAGAGGTCGTCGAGCGCCTGGTGGGCCTGTCGGACCTGGTCAAGTGCTCCGATGAGGACATCGCCTGGCTCTACGGCCAGGACGCGGACCTGGAGACGGTGCTGCGCTCCTGGCTGGAGAAGGGCGCGGCCGTCGTGGTCGTCACGCGCGGCAAGCAGGGGGCCCTGGCCCTGTCCGCCTCGGGGGTGCGCCTCGAGGTGCCCGCCGACCCGAGCGTCGTGGTGGCGGACACGGTGGGCGCCGGCGACTCCTTCATGGGCGGCCTGGAGGACGCGCTGTGGAGCGAGGACCTCGTGGGCGCGGACCGGCGCGAGGCGCTGCGCGCGGTGGACGCCGCGACCCTGGAGCGGATTGTGCGCCACGCCGCGGCCATCGCCGACATCACGGTCTCCCGGGCCGGAGCCAACCCGCCCACTCGCGACGAGCTGCCCTGACAGGCCCCGCCGCGACGAGGTCGTAGGTTAACCGCGAGGTCGCACCCTGAACCCTCGACAGCGCGACCTTAGGGACGACTGTGCGGGTGAGGGAGGCGCCGGCGCTGGGCAGCGACCGCGCGGGCTCAGTGCAGGAGGGCGGCGGCCAGCAGGACCACGGGCACGAATCCGGCCGTCGTCAGCAGGACGGCGTCGCGGGCCAGGTCCTTGGCCGCCCCGTAGCGCGAGGCGTACATGAAGACGTTCTGCGCCGTGGGCAGGGCGGCGGTGACGACCGGGGCGAGCAGCTGTGCTCCGCTGAGTCCCGCCGCCAGTCCGACGACGACGGCCAGCCCCGGCATGACGGCGAGCTTCCAGCCCACCGCCAGCCACAGGTCGCTGCGCCGACCCGCGCCACGCTGGGACGTTGACCTCGCCCCGTGCGCCGACTCTTCCTCCACCCGGGGTGGTCGGCCTCCCGCGGTGTTGATCTCGTGCGCCTCCGATCCGGCCTCCGCCGCCAGCGGCTTCTGCCCCTGGCGGGTCCCGACTGGCGGGCGACTGCACCCGTCGGGCCGGCGAGCCCTGCGGGGAACGGGCGGCCTCCTCTGGCGCGGGGTTGCGCAGGGGCCGGGGCGCCCCGGCCAGGCTCATCCCCAGAGCCAGCATCATGAGCGGAACGGCGACGCGCCCGAGCATCTCCAGGCCCTGGGCGGGGTAGCCGCCGCCCCACTCCTTGAGGTCCACCCCGCCCAGGTTCGCCGCGGTCCCGGCCACGACTCCCCACAGCAGCGGGTTGCGCAGCGGGACGGTCAGGGTCGCCAGGCGGGACGGGTTGCCGCGGCGGGTGACGGCGTCGAGCACGGTGAAGGTGGCCGGGGTGAGCACGAGGAGCTGGAGCAGGAGGATCAGGGGCGATGGTGGCCGCGTCCCCCAGGACGAGGACGGCCACCGGGATCCCCAGGTTCGCGGCATTGACGTAGCCGGAGGCGAGCGCGCCGATGGTGGCCTCGGCGGTGGGGCGGCGCAGCACGAGGCGGTGGAGGCACCAGGCCGAGACGATGGCCGCGAGCTCGGCGGCCACGGCCACTGCGGTGGAGCGGGAGAGGACCGCCGTCAGGTCGGCGCGGCTCAGCGTGGTCACGAGCAGGGCCGGGGTGGCGGCGAAGAAGCAGACGCGGGTGAGGACCCCGTCGGCGTCAGCGGGCACGGCACGGGTGCGCACCAACAGCCAGCCGACGGCGATGACTACGCCGAAGACGGCCAGTCCCGCCACCACATCGGCCATGGTCTCCCCCTCTCATGGGCCCCGCCGCATCGAGTTCGTAGGGTAGCCCGCGCGGTCGTACCCTCTACCCCTCGATCAGGCGACCTAAGGTACGACCTCGCGGGCAGGGCTGCGACGGGGCCCGACAACGACGAAGCCGGCAGTACGACCTCGCGGGTGCTGGGCCTTGGCGGGCGCCCCTCAGCCGACCGGCTCCACCCAGGTGCCGACGTGGTCGGAGATGATGAAGGAGCTCGTGCCCCACTCCACGGCGCGCAGGAGCGGGCTCCCGCCGGCCGCGGCGGCCTCATCGCTCAGCGGCAGGCCGTCGGGGCCGGTAGGCCACAGGTCGGTCAGCACGTGGTCGATGCGCCGCTTGGGGTCGGCTGCCGGGAAGGTGAGCCCCTCCCCCACGGTCCGTCCCAGTCCCAGGACGTCGACCTGCTCGGCGGAGAGGTTGTAGTCGCCCACGAGCAGGTGCGGCCCGGGCAGCCCGGCGAGCGCCCCCCAGGCGGCGGCGAGCTGGCGCGCTGCCATGGACTCGCGGGTCGCCAGGTGGGTGGAGGCGACCGACAGCTGGCGGATCGGCCCGCCAGCGCCTTCGGGCACCTCGAGGGTGGCGGCCACCATGATGCGCTGGGAGGCGGTGGACACGTGGTAGGAGCGCGGGTCCCAGGCCCGCTCGCCGCGCTTCTCCACGCTGGAGGCCCCGCGCCCCAGGCGCTTGACGTGCCAGCCGGAGACCGGGAAGCGCGACAGGAGGGCGTTGCCGTAGCCGATCGGCCCGGCCCCGACGGCGGCGCGCAGCAGCCCCAGGACGTCATCGGTCGGCGAGCTCAGCGCGGTGCGCAGGGGCCGACGGCGCAGCCCCACCACCGGCCCGGCGTAGCTGGCGGAGAAGCGGCAGGTCGGCATGCCCAGCTCCTCGGCGAGGAAGGCCGCCTGGTGGAGGCGCCCGGGCGAGGCCTGGCCCAGGTCCACCTCCTGGAGGGCGATGATGTCGGGGGCCAGCTCGGCGATCTGCTCGGCCGTGGCCCGCATGACGGCGCGGGCGGTGGCGGGGTCGGAGATGTCGGCGCCGGCCAGCGAGCCGGTGGAGGCGCTGCCGTCACCGGCTCCGGCGCCGGGCAGGCCGTGCTGCAGGTTGAGGCTCAGGACCCGGATCATGCTTGCTCCTCCTCGAAGGTCAGGCTCACGGAGTTCATACAGTAGCGCTGGCCGGTGGGGGTCTGGGGGGCGTCGTCGAAGACGTGTCCCAGGTGGCTGTGGCAGGTGGCGCAGCGGACCTCGGTGCGCACCATGCCGTGGGAGGTGTCGGTGCTCAGGGTGACCGCCTCGGAGTCGGAGGGGTCGTAGAAGGAGGGCCAGCCGCAGTGGGAGTCGAACTTGGTGGTGGAGCGGAACAGCTCGGCGCCGCAGCCGCGGCAGCGGTAGACGCCCTCGCGCCTCTCGTCGAGCAGGGCGCCGGTGAAAGGACGCTCGGTGCCGGCCTCGCGCAGCACGTGGTACTCCATGGGGCTCAGGGCGGCGCGCCACTGGGCGTCGGTGCGCGCGGCGGCCTCCAGGTCGAGGGCCGGGCCATCGACGGCCGGGCCGGAGGGCTCGGAGGTGGGCGTCACGGAGGGGTCGCTGCTGCCGTTGGTACTCATGGGCTCATCGTCACCCGCCCGACGGCGCCGGGCGAGATGCGTTCACGCAGCGAAAACTCACCCATCCGCCGGGGCGTCGGCCACGTAGCGGCCCGGCTCACCTGGGTCCCAGTCCCCCGCGCCGGGCGCGGTGCAGCAGGGAGCGCCCCATGGCCCGCCCCAGGGTGACGGCCCGCCGGGCCCCCAGCCCGTGGGCGGTGCTCTCCCCTCGGCCTCCGTGGTCGCGGCGGTATCGCCTCCGTTGTCTGGAGCGGCCGTGGTGGCGCCGGCGGGGCCGGCCTTCTGCTGGCGACGATCTGCTCGGCGGCGCGGGCCCACCTCCTCGGGGCCGAGGGTCCTGGGTGACCTCGACCTGCTCGACCTCCACTCGCGTGCGCGGCGGGGCGTAGGGGGCCTCCCGCTGGAGCCAGGTGACCAGCTCCTCGCGCACGTAGGGACTTGAGGGCGCCGACGTCGCCGGGGTCGTTCCCGGTCAGGACGATGCGCACGGTGACGTGGCCGCCGACGGCGTCGAAGACCTCGAGGGATGCCTGGCGCCCGTCCCAGACCGACGAGGCGGCCACGAGGCGGGCCAGCTCGGCACGCAGCGAGGCGATGGGCACGCGCCAGTCCAGGTCGAGGGTGAAGTAGCCGGTGGCCTGGGAGCCTCCGCGCGTCCAGTTGGCGAAGGGTTCTCGGTGAAGTGGGTCGAGGGCAGGGATGAGGCGCCGGTCGTCCCAGGTGCGCATGACCACGTAGGTCAGGGTGATCTCCTCGATGGTGCCCTGCTCGTTATCGACGACGACGACGTCGTCCACGCGGATGGCGTCGGTGGTGGCCAGCTGGAGTCCGGCGAAGACGTTGCCGAGCATGGAGCGGGCGGCCATACCGGCGATGACGGAGGCCAGGCCGGCCGAGGCGAGCAGCGAGCCCCATGGCGAACTGGACGCTGGGGAAGGTCATGATGGCGCTGACGAGCCCGGCGATGACGATGATCACCTGGGCGACGCGCCGCAGGATCTGGCTCTGGGTGGTCACGCGGTTGGCGCGCCCCTGGTCCCCGCCGGCCTGCGCCCCTTTGACGACGGTGGACTCGATGGCCTTGGCGAAGGCGACGACGAGCCAGGTCACCGAGAAGATGAGGGCGATGGTGACCCCGCGCTCGATGACGACCATCGTCGTGGAGTCGCTCTTGGTGTGCCGCAGCGCGGTCAGGGCGAGCTGGGTACCCAGGAAGGCCCCGGTCATGGCGCCGACGGCGACGATCGGCCGGCGTCCGAAGTCCACGATCTCGTGGTACAGGAGGCGCCGCCTGCCCATGAACGTCAGAATCGCCACCACCACGAAGGCGATGACGAGGCCGATGACGGCTCCCACACCGGCCTGCCAGGCGATGGTGACCAGGTCGTTGGTCGTCTTGGTCACCGCTTTGACGGTCTCGTCCACATTGACCTCGGGCACGCCCGTGGGAGTGGGCGTGGTCGAGGCACTCGCGCTGGGATCTGCGCTGGGGGTCGCGGGAGGGGTGGTGGCTGCGACGAGCATGAGGCCACCTTAAGCAGCCCGGCTGTGCCTGGGCTGTGACGTATGGCCGCCAGCGGAAACACCCCCTCCAACATCCGCTTGACGTACTACGCGTGCCGTAGTACGTTAGATGCACACAAGGACCCTCAGGGCCCCGTCATCACGAACCAAGGAAGGAGGGTTCACATGATTAGCGCAGATGCTATTCGCGGCTACATCGACCTCATCGTCCTGTCCCTGCTCAAGCGACAGCCGTCCTACGCCTACGATCTGGCCAAGACCATCACCGAGGTCTCCGACGGCGAGTACACCATCAAGCAGACCACCCTCTACACAGCCCTCAAGCGCCTGGAGTCCACCGGCCTGGCGGCCTCCTACTCAGGAGTCTCCGACTCCGGCAAGTCCCGCACCTACTACCGCCTCACCTCCGAAGGCACCGCCCAGCTGACCGCCAAGGTCGCCGAGTGGGAGGACACCAAGACCCTCGTCGACCGCTTCGCGAAAGGAGCCCACTGATGGACACCATCGAGACCTTCCTCGACAACATGTTCGCCCCCTACCCCGCCACGCCTCGCCTGATCGAGGCCCGCTCCGAGCTGCGCGCCATGATGGAGGACGCCTACAACGACGCCATCGCCCAGGGCAAGACCCACAACGAGGCGGTGGGGCAGGTCATCACCGACTTCGGCAACCTTCACGAGCTGGCCCCGGTCCTGGGCATCGCTCAGGACATCCGGCCCGGCGGCGCCCCGCAGACGGCTCCCGCCGGCGCTCCGGTGGCCTCCAGCCCAGCCGTCCCGCCGCCCCCGCACCCGTCAGCCAGCAGGCCTCCTGGGACGGTAATCAGGACGACGACCCCTTCACCAACCTCGTGGCCGGGATCTACTGGCCGGCCGCAGTGGTCATCTACCTGCTGTGGAGCTTCATCTTTGACGCCTGGGACATCTCCTGGATCCTCTGGCCGGTGGCCGCCGTCGCCTTCGCCATCTTCGCCACCGTGCGCCGCTACCAGCGCGATCGCCAGTGAGTCCCTCCACCCGGCGCGGGGCTCACCCCGTCGATGAGCGAAGGCCCGGAACCTCGTGGGTTCCGGGCCTCGCGGTGGCCCAGACCGCCCCCTGATCCGGGGCCTGGTCGGGGCCGAGGGCGATCACTCCTCGGCGAGGGGTGGACAGGTCGCCCTCGTCCTGACCCAGCGCCCGGGCCCGCAGCACCCGGCGCAGGATCTTGCCCGAGCGGGTCTTGGGCAGCGACTCGAGGAAGACAAAGGACTCCGGCTAGCGATCGGCGACAGGGTCGCCGCCACGTGCTGGCGCAGCTCCGCCTCGAGCTCACGCGAGGGCTCGACCCCGGTGGCCAGGACGACGGCGACGTGGACGGAGTGCCCTTGACCTCGTGGGGCAGGCCGACGGCGGCGGCCTCGGTCACCGCAGAGTGGGAGACGAGCGCCGACTCGACTCGGCCGTGCCCAGGCGGTGGCCGGAGACCTTGATGACGTCGTCGGTGCGCCCGATGATCCAGAACCAGCCGTCAGCGTCGCTTGGCCGAGTCCCCGGTGAGATACAGGCCCGGGTACTTGCTCCAGTAGGTGTCCACGTAGCGCTGCGGTTCACGGAAGAGATGCGCATCATCGCGGGCCAGGGACGCTTTGAGGACGAGGTTCCCCTCGACGCCGTCGAGGGACCTCCCGGCCCTCCTCATCGACGACGGCCGCCTCCTGGCCGAACACCGGCCGGCCCGCCGCGCCGGGCTTCTGGGGCATGGAGGGCACCGTCGTGATCTGAAACTATGCCGGTCTCGGTCTGCCACCAGGTGTCGATGATCGGGCGCGGTCGGCACCCACGACGTGGTGGAACCAGCGCCACGCCTCGGGGTTGAGTGGCTCGCCGACGCTGCCCGGCAGCCGCAGGCTGGACAGAGTCGTGGCGCCGCACCCAGGCCTCGCCGAAGCGCATGAGTGTGCGGATGGCCGTGGGGAGCGGTGTAGAAGGCGTTGATGCTGTAGCGCTCGATGAGGTTCCACCAGCGGTCCGGGTAGGAGTAGGGTCGGTTTCCCTCGTACATGAAGACGGTGGCGCCGTTGAGCAGCGGACCGTAGACGAGGTAGCTGTGGCCGGTGATCCAGCCCGGGTCCGAGGTGCACCACCAGCGGTCGGCGTCGTGGACGTCGAAAGCAGTCGTGGAGGTGGCATAGGGTGCCCACCTGGTAGCCGCCGTGGGGTGCAGGATCGCCTTGGGCTTGCCGGTGGACCCCAGGAGGTGTAGAGGATGAACTGGGGATCCTCGGCGTCGACCTGCACGGTCTCGCAGCGGCCCTGGGCGATCGGGAGCTTGCACAGCTCGTGGTACCAGTGGTCGCGGATGGGGTCCATGACCGCCTCGGTGCCGGTGTTGCTCACGACGATGACGTTCTGGACGGTGGGCGAGAAGCGCACCGCGTCGTCGATCGATCTTCTTCATGGGGAAGACCTTGCCGTTGATCCACGAGCCGTCGGCGGTGATGACGACCTTGGACTCCGAGTCATCGATGCGCGCGCTCAGGGCGTCGGAGGAGTAGCCGGCGAAGACCACCGAGTGGATGGCCCCGAGCTTGGCGCAGGCGAGCATGGCGAAGAAGACCTCGGGGATGCGGGGCGGGTAGATCGTCACGACGTCACCTTGTGCACGCCCATGGCCCTGAGGACGTTGGCCATCCTTCGACCTCCGACCAAGGTCGAAGTAGGAGAAGGTACGCACCTGCTCGACGTCCTCACCCACCCAGATGAGGGCGAGCTTGTTACGGTGGGAGTTGGTCAGGTGCCGGTCGACGGCGTTGGAGACGATATTCGTCCGAGCACCGACGAACCAACGGTAGAAGGGCGCCCCGGACTCGTCGAGCACCGTGTCCCAGCGCCTGGACCACTCCAGCTCGCCGGCGCGCTCGGCCCAGTAACCCTCCAGGTCCGCGGCGCGCTCCTCCAGAGCGCGCCAGTCGCCGACCCAGGCGTTCGCGACGACCTCGGGGTCAGGATGGATGGTCTGCTCCGGCTCCTCCATCGGCTCACCCCGGGGGCCGGGGCACGTTCCTTGAGATCATGGCGTCCTCCTTGCGCAGTATGGATATGAGCGCCGTTACGCGGCGCGGTCGTGTGGTGGCGTGCGGGCCCGCGTGAGGTACGGAGCTCTCGGCGCCCACGAACGTGGCGGCGCACATGTGGGCTGCCATCATCCATCATGAGGCCTGCTCGGTGACCGAAACGGCGAAGGGATCGCAGACGACCCGCAGAAGAGGCCTGGCGCGCCCCGGTGCGCCCGCCCAGCATAATGAGCGAAGGCCCGGAACCCTTGGGTTCGGGCCTTTCACTGGCTCCGACCGGCGTCGATCCGGTGACCTTTCGATTTTTCAGTCGAACGCTCTACCAACTGAGCTACAGAGCCTTGGGATGGAATCGGTCCCGACCATTTCTGATCGGACCGACCGTTCCGCGACCTCGACGGGACTTGAACCCGCGACCTCCGCCGTGACAGGGCGGCGCGCTAACTCAACTGCGCCACGAGGCCAGTGTGAATTCACTGTGTTATTCGCTTGTGCGAATCCGTACCCCCAACGGGATTCGAGACCCGTGCTACCGCCGTGAAAGGGCGGGGTCACAAACCGCTAGACGATGGGGGCCAGGGGCCTTCGACGTCGTCGCGCCTCGAACCGGGATGAACACTAAGGGGACGGTCTTCCGCAGCGCACGTCCCAGGAGCGTGACCCTCCTCACCGCTCGGTTTTTCGGCGGGATTCCGGCCCGCGAGGGGCTCCCGGGGCAGAGCCGGGCGGTCTGGCAGGCTGAGATCGTGAGCCACGAGCACCACCAGGAGCCGGACCGCACCCGGGAACCGCGGCCGGGCCAGGATGTCGCAGCAGGAGTTCGAGGACGTCGTCGGCGACGCCCTCGACCGGATCCCCGAGGACCTGGCCGAGGTGATGGATAACGTCGTCGTCCTCGTTCGGGACGAGCCCGATCCGGAGATGCTCACCGAGGAGGACTATGACGACGCCGGCCTGCCCACGCTCCTGGGGCTGTACGACGGCGTCCCCCTGACCGAGCGCGACGAGGGCTGGTCCATGGTGCTGCCCGACCGCATCCTCATCTTCCGCGGGCCCCTTGGAGCGCTGGTGCTCCAGCCGCGAGGAGCTGGAGGAGGATCACCGTGACCGTCATCCACGAGGTCGCCCACCACTTCGGCATCCCCGACGAGCGCCTCCACGAGCTGGGCTGGGAGTAGCGCCGCGAACAGTGCGCGAGCAGACCGTCAGGGTCATGGCCTCGCACGCACCCGGGACCTGCCTTAGTGTGGCCGGCATGAACGACCGTTATCGGCCTGACACTTCCCGACGCCGGCGAGCCCTCGCCCCGGCGCCACCGGCCAGTCCTCGCCGCATCACGTGAGTCGGAGGCCAGTGCTCCTGGCGGCCTTCCTGGGCGCCGGATCCTGGCGGGATGCTCGCTGCTCCCGGATCCTCATCGGCCAGTTCCTCCTCCCCAGCGCGCGGCCGACGACTCCGAAGCCGGCTGCGTCGAGCGCCACCCCCTCGCCCACCGCGGCTGCGAGCGGGACGCCGTCGGCCACGGCGACGGCAACGGCCACCGACGGAGCGCTGGCGGGCTGGAGCCTGGAGGAGAAGGTCGGCCAGCTCATGATGGTCGGGGTGGACGCCCAGGCCCCCACGCAGGCCTCCGCCCAGGCCGTCGAGACCCACCACGTCGGCAACATCTTCATCGCCGGGCGCACCACGGCGGGCAGCCAGGCGACCCAGAAGGTCATCTCCTCCTTCACCTCCAAGATCGGCCCGGCCACGACCCACGCCACCCCGATGCTCGTGGCCACGGACCAGGAGGGCGGCGAGGTCCAGGTCCTGTCCGGCTCGGGCTTCTCCGACATCCCCTCAGCGCTGGACCAGTCGGCCCAGCCGCGCGACCAGCTGGTGGCCTCGGCACGCACCTGGGGCAAGGAGCTGGCCGACGCCGGGGTCAACATGAATCTGGCCCCGGTGGTTGACCTGGTCGACATCTCCCGGCCGACCTCCAGCGAGCCCATCGGCCGCTGGGGCGCGAGTACGGGCACGACGCCGCCACGGTCTCCTCCCAGGCCGGCGCCTTCGCCGAGGGGATGCGGGCCTCGAGGTCATCCCCACCTACAAGCACTTCCCGGGACTGGGGGCGGGTGAAGGACAACACGGATACCTCCGCAGGGCGTCGTCGACTCCGCCACGAACCGCCTGCCCGACGCCGCCGTCGGCGTCTTCGCCAATGCCATCGCCGCCGGTGCGCAGGCCATCATGGTCTCCTCGGCGACGTACTCGCTCATCGACTCCTCGGCGCCTGCGGTCTTCTCCTCGAAGATCGTCACCGACATGCTGCGCAGGGAGATGGGCTTCTCCGGGGTGGTCATCACCGACGACGTCTCCGCCGCCGTCCAGGTGCAGGAGGTGGGTGCGGGCGATCGTGCGGTGCGGGCGATCCGGGCCGGCTGCGACCTCGTGCTGGCCTCGGCGGACCCGACGGTGGTCGCGGACATGGTCAGGCCCTCATCGCCACCGCCCGAGTCCGATCCGGCCTTCGCGGCGCGGGTGGACGAGTCGGCCACGCGGGTGCTGAACCTGAAGAAGAGCCTGCGGTCCTGAAGCGCACCGATAGGGCATCGGCAAGCGCATCGGCCCGCCTGAGCCAGTGGCTCAGGCGGGCCCGTCCTGTCTCAGGCAGAGCCGACTCGCGTCTCAGCGGGTCTTGGTGGTGCCCTGCGATGTTCCGTTGGACTCGATGCGCTTGGCCCGGGCAGTGGTCGGAGTCGTAGCCCTGGGCGTCGCACCGGGCGTTGGCCTGGTCGGCGTCGTCGTAGAGCTCGCCGGACAGCGTCACCCACCAGCCGCCGACGTCGTGAATCGCCACTGGCTGGTGTCGATGATGACGGCCTTCGGATTGGCCTGCCGAGTCTTGAGAACTCCGCGAGAATCGAGCGGTTGGTCCAGGTCTGCCCCTCGGCCGCAGGCCAACCTGCTGGAGGACAGCTGCGGGGTCCACTTGCCCCGCGCATGCTGTTCATGACGATGGGGTAGTCGTGCTTTGACCTGCCACGCGATGGCGTCTCCGGCGGCCTGCTCGTCCTGCGCCTCCTGGTTGGCGTTGGAACTCGTTGAGGAGGCGACGGTCATCGGGGAGTTCGTCGAGCTCTTCGGTGACGCTCGATGAGGAGCCGCGGTCGAAGGAGGGCTGACCGACAGGCCCTTGAGTTCGAGGTCCTTGGCGGTGCGAGGTAGTGCTGCTCGCCGGAAGCGCAGCGTCACGGTCCGCCCGCCGTTGGGGATGATGAGCGGTTCGCTGGAGAGGTCGAAGGTTCCCGAGGCGACAAGGGAGTCAACGTCAGCACCGCCGGTGGGGCTGGTCGAACTGTAGACGAGGACCTGGTTGGACGATCCGGCCAGGAAGTCTCCCTCGGCGCAGGAGGTCGCCATGGTGCCCTGGACCTTGAGCTCACCCTGACCGTCCTCGACGGAGGTGATCGTGAAGGTCGGCATGCTGGAGCAGGCCCTGACCGCGCCGAGGCAGGGCCGCCGCGGTGGACGTTGCCGCGGCGTCGACCTGGCCGTTCTGCTTGCCGTCCTTGTCGCCGTTGCTGTTGGCCTTGTCCTGGGAGGTGTCCCCACTCTTGTCCTTGTTGGCGAAGTAGGTGCCGGCCCACAGGCCGCCTCCGCCGACGAGGACGAGCAGGAGGACCACGATGATCGCGATCAGGCGCCCGCTACTGGACTTCGACGGCTGCTTCTGCTGGGGTGGCGGCATCTGGGCCACCATCTGAGGGCCGAACATGTCCAGCTCCACGGCCGGCTGAGCGGCGGAGAAGCCCGACGGCGCCCCGCTGGGGTCTCGGCCCAGGCGGCGATGTCCTCGGCCGACGGCGGTGGGGGCACGGGGAAGGCCACCGACTCGGCCGAGCCCGCGGCGGGAGCAGCCGAGCCCGCTGTCCAGCCGGAGGTCACGGCCGCGGACTGGACTGAAGCCGTGACGTCAGTCGTGTCGGCCGAGTCGACCTCCTGCCACTGCGATACGGGGGCGAGGACGGTAGGGGCGTTGTCGGAGAGCTCGCCAGCCGATTCACCGGCGGAGTCCTCGACAGGCTCGTCCGCCTTCTGCTCATCGCCGGGTCGTCGGCATCCACGGCGTCGTCGGCTGCTTCCTGAGCGACCTCCAGGGTCTACGTCGGGCTCAGTGGCATCCGCTGGCTCCGTGGCCTGCGCGTCCCCGGTCGGTTCAGCGGTCTGCGCGCCGCGCTCATCAGCCGGCTCATCACCTGCGGCGTCCTCTGCCGCCGGCCCCTCAGTGGTCTCGTCCTCGAGCTCATCAGTTACAGGCTCTCAGTCGCTTCGACAGCCTCATCGACCTCGGACGGCTCCGCACCGGATCGGCACCCGACTCGCCCTCGGCCTCATCAGAGTCGACGTCGGCCGCAGCGTCCTCGACGTCATCCTCAGACCTCATCATCAGGCTCGGCGGTCACCAACTCCTGAGCCTCGTCGGCGGCGTCCCTCCGCGTCCTCCGCGGCCTCATCAGCTGACCCGTCGGCGACGAGGCCCGCCTCCTCGTCATCCGACTCGTCGGGTCCCGGCATCTCAGCCGGCTCAGCCACCTCGGCTCCATCGGCGGCCTCCTCCGCATCAGGGTCGACGGCGTCCTCAGCCGCAGGCTCCACGGACTCTGTATCGCCGTCCTCGGCCGGATCGGCCAGCTCCGTCTGCGCCGGCTCCTCCCTGCACGACATGGGGCTCGACGGCGGGCTCATCAACCGCAGACCCCGCAGCACCGGCAGCATCAGCCGCCGTGTCGTCGGTCAGGTAGCCGCGCGCCCAAGGTTGGCCAGGACCTCGACGTTCCCGGTGCTGGCCAGCCAGCCGAGCAGGTCCGCATAGGCTGCGGGTTCGTCGATAGTGGACCCCACAGGTCAGGCCGACTCTGCGCGATCGCAGCCTGCAGCGCCTGATCAGTTGTCTGGGCAGCCACGTTCGCATCGGCCTGATGCGCCGCCATCATGAGCTGAACAGAGTCGCACAGAGTCGCTTCCCCGGCGAAGCGTGGACGCGATGGTCCCACGACGGGCCTTTCAAGCAGTCGGCGACAAGCGTAGCCCCGAATCTACCAGGAAGAAAACGACCGCATTCCGGGCGACCCTCGCTTAGCCACCAACGGAGGGGCGACAACGTCAGCGCGAACGTCCATGGTTACCTCTTCCCTCAGACTGAGGGGATGAGGATTCGCCTTCGGACGATTCACTCTCGATGTGCGAGGCGCGTCTTCCCCTTGAGTCTTCACCTTCCTGGCGGGAGTCCCTTGACGGAGAGTTTCGAGTTGGTCTCACACCAAGACGACGCAAGGCGCCGGTGATATCTTCGGAAGTCGCACTCCCCTTCTCCTGTGGGCTCAACAGAAATACTGCCCTCCACGCCGGAAACTCGCACCATGACGGTCGGATGTGACTGCTCAGACCACCTACTGCCCCTTTGGGGACCTCGTTGACCCGCTCGAGTCCAGAACTGCCCGGGAGGCGTGACCCCAGGTCTGGCGGAGTAGTTTCAGGCGCCACCCGTATTTCCGGCGCTCCCTGGGAGAGAATTTCGAGGTGCCCCGAGCGATCAATGTGCTCGACGATTGTCGGGATCAGGGGGTTCCGATGAGCAACGAAAAGATTGACTTCCTCAAGGCCCCTGGCTCTGACAAGCAAGCCGGTGAGTTGAATCTGCATTCTTCACGCATCGCGAGATCTCGCCGCCGTCCTGCCCTATCTCGAAGCAGGACAGCACCGCGTCCGGTGGAGTATACCGGGCACCAGCATTACCCTGGGAACGAGGAATCTCCCATCGCATTCTAGCGCCCTCGAGGCATAGTTCAGATGGGGTATCCACAGCCACGATGGAAACTTGCCGATATCCAGCTCCTTCAAGTTCGCGAACCAGCGTGGGGACCTTGACCGACTGTGGGGCTCTCCATCCATCTCAGCGTCCCTTCGACCTTGATGTCAACCTGCGTCTCAATCAGGTCTCTGCGCACCCCGTCTGCAAGAGCGGTGGACGCGGATGAACCAAAAGTGGACAGCTCACCCGCTGCAACTGCCTCCCATCCTCGAGGACATCCGGGGCAGCGACAGCGATGAAAGGTGATCCCAGTGTTCTTTCGCTCCGGCCAGCAATGCCGGATCCACGTCGATTCCTTCGACTGGGAACCCCAGAAGAGCTGTTTGATGTCATCGGCATCTACAGTGATGAAGTTGGATTCGTCGACCCCCAGCTCAGCACTTCGCTCCGACCCTAGCGCTTCATGGACAGACTCTACTCCACGGCTTTTTCCCGCACCCGGGGGGCCTGCCATCACGATAGCCCTGCCGCACGCACCCCTTCAGCCTGCGCACGTTGCATGTAGGCGTCACTGATTGATTTTTCCGGGTAGTTCCACAGAGGCCTTCTTCTTGAACCTCGCGCCAATGTGGTCGCGGGCAAGCTGCTGAACAAGACTCTCAACCGACTCCCCGACCCTCGTCATCAGCGCCGACTCTGAGAGATCACCCTGCAATGATGTATTCAGACGGCCCTCAGAAGACATCGGTCCCGCCTCGGTATCTCATCGGTGAGCGACTTTAGCTCACCGAACTCCTCGCGGGAGATATATGAGTTATTTCGCAGCCATATCACATCATCCCAGTCACCGTAGTCGATGGCATCAACGACCAGACGACTGAACGTGTAGAGGCCATGAGCGTAACGCTCCATCATCTCTTGATCGCTGAGTTTGCCCTGCCGCGCGACGTCAACCCAGTTCCTTCGGGTGACCGGACGGCAGTCCCTCCGTCTTCATGCGCTCACGGACGGCTTTCACGTTTCCCAACATGGACGTCCTGAAGCGCAGCAATACGCTCATCATCCCAGCCGTCACGAATAAGACTCTCAATTGCGCGCCTGCTATCAATTCTGGACAGATGCACAGCGCGTCTTCTCGCAACTTTTCGGGAGTTGGCTCCGGCGGAGGAGTCCACCCTGCAGGAGGTCCCGGAACAGGGACCTCAACATCATTTATTCTCCTACCCTCATTCCTCATGGATTTTTCACTTCCCTCGGGGACGATAGATTTATTGCACCCCTAGGCTATCCCTTCACCTACACAACCACCATGGCGTACTACCCCATTCTCCGTTCTGAGAATGTCGGGAGATCGACGTTTCCCCTCAGCTCCCGGAGGGCAGGGGTTATCGGCGTGGGTGGTGGGTGCGGGTGAGTGGTTGGAGTGGGTTGGCGTTGCTGGTTGTGCTGGCGGAGCTTGTCGAGCTTGGAGGAGATGCCGGCTAGGGCGGCGTCTCGTTAGGGGGTCGCCGGTAGGGGCCATGCGGGCCTTGATCGGGTCCTGGGCCCCGCTGCGTGCGTCAGAGGCGGTGGCACCGGCCGAGCGCGACACCGACCGGGACGCGGAGCCGGGCGTTGTCCTGGGCGTGGTGTTGGTGCCGCGCCCACAGCACCGAGACACCAGAACCCGACCAGAGTCGGCCGGCCCCTGCCCGGGAGCAGGCCGACGCGACCCCCTGCGCTCACTAGCACCCCAGAACCACCCGGAACCAGCAGGACCACCCTGGCTGTCGGGGTCGCCGACAGTATCGGGGTGCTTGCGCCACCGAGGTGTCTGAGTTGGTGGGTATGGCTCCTGGTCGATGAGGAACTGGGTGGCGGCCCCGCCCAGGCAGCCATGAGATCGACCCCCAGGTACCTGAGGGGTGGACTGGAGCCAGTCCCACCAGGTAGGGCACAGCCTTCTGCACACTCAACCGATCCGCACGGATCTGACCACCAAAGCTCAACGGCGGCACAAACCCGAACACCTCGTCAGCCCCAGGCACCCCCAGACGCTCAATCCCTCCACAGCCAACGACCGACCCGTCACCTCATCGTCACACATCCTCACGTTGACTGGTGAAGGTAATGCAACCTATACGCTCAGCCAGGACCGGATCCGCCATGTCCCCCGCAACCGAAGCGTTAGGGTCGATAGCCCGTCAATGACATCAATGTCCACGGCCGGCCCGGAGATCTCACCCCACAAACGCATGCACCCCAGGGCGGTGCGTGTCGAGGCAGTGCCAGCGCTGGGGCGGGAAGGGCAGGTCAATGCCCTCAGCCAGGCGTCCACCACCGGAGCCCCACTGAACAGGATCCGTGATCCAGGGAGCGTCCCTGCCCAAAACCGTCAGACCGAAACGTCTCCAGATATACAGAACCGACTCAGGAAACACACCCCCAAACCGCTCAAAGTACTCCTCCGGCACCACCGACCCACACCCAAAGGAGGCATCGGATCCACCGACTCAAACATGTCCTCCCGGATACGCTCCTCAATCCACTCCGGACCCCTCAAGATCCTCATCCCTCACAAAACCCATAACCCGCACAGTAACACCCACCCCCACACCCACAAACAAACATCCCCTTTTTCCACCCTTTTCGCATGACCGTCTGCCACGGGGACGCACATGGCATCTCTCAGGGACCTCCCCGACCCCGAGTCGGGGTCGCCCGACCACCGCTCAGGGGAACCTTTCCTCCGCCAGGAGGATTCACCCGTCCCATACCACTGCCAGACTGAACCTATGAGTAGTTTCCACCCCCGTCGCCGCATCCTCCGTCCTCACCTCACCACCCGGTGGATGACCCCGTGGTCTCCGCACGCAACCTCACCAAGGTCTACGGCCGCGGATCGGGCGCCGTCACAGCGCTCGACTCCGTCAACGTCGACATCGCCCGCGCCCGCTTCACCGCCATCATGGGGCCGTCCGGCTCCGGCAAGTCCACGCTCATGCACTGCCTGGCCGGCCTGGACTCGATCACCTCCGGGAGATCATGCTCGACGAGCGACATGGTCTCCTCCATGAGTCAGCGTCGCCTCACCCGCCTGCGCCGCGAGCGCATCAGCTTCATCTTCCAGTCTTCAACCTGGTCCCCACCCTCACGGCGGCGGAGAACATCACCCCTGCCCCTGGATGTCCGCCCGCAAGAAGGTCAGCCCGCAGCGCTTCGACCAGGTGATCGACGCCGTCGGCCTCAGGAGCGCCTGTCCCACCGGCCCGCCGAGGCTCTCCGGCGGCCAGGTTCAGCGCGTGGCCTGCGCCCGGGCGCTCGTGGGCGAGCCGGCGGTCGTCTTCGCCGACGAGCCCACCGGCAACCTGGACTCCGTCTCCCACCGACCAGGTCCTGGAGATCCTGCGCCGCAGCGTCGACGACCTGGGGCAGTCGAGTGGTCATGGTGACCCATGAGCCGAGGCGGCCGCCTGGGCCGACACCGTCATCTTCCTGCGCGACGGACACGTCGTCGCCCAGCTGGACGAGCCCGACCGCGACCGGGTCCTGGACGCCCCTGCGCGAGGCTGAGCGAGACCGAGCCCTGCCCCGCAGCCGCCGCTCCCGTTCACCGGCTCGGCCGTCGAGGGGCCCTGAGCCGCGAGACGAGGTCGCCTGGCGCCCGTGCGCGCCCACGCCAAACAGTTCTTCCTGACCACCTTCGCCGTCATGCTCGGGTGGCGTTCTGTCGGGCACGCTCGCCCCTGCGTGCCTCCCTGTCGGAGACCTTCTCCAAGCTGGTCTCCTCCACCGCCACCTCGGACCTGTATGCCAGGGCCCCAAGATCGCCGCCGACCCGAGGGACGACAGCTCATCGAAGTCCATGCCCACCCAGCCCATCGACAGTTCCTGACCGAGCAGATCAAAGCAGATCGACGGCGTCGAGGCCGCCAACCCCGGCGCCCAGATGGCTGGGAGTCTCGTCGGCTCTAACGACGCCCCGGTGACCACCACGGCGCCCCCACGCTCTTCATACCGCTGTACGACAGCGAGAAGGGCCTGACCTGGGTCCAGGGCCAAAAAGCCTCAAGGGGCCGGTGGGATCACCCTGAGTCCGGGGCCCTGAAAGAACTCAGGGCCTCAGGTCGAGGGACAAGACGCACATCGTGGTGCAGGGCTCGCCCACCGAGGTCACCGTGGTCGGCGAGTTCCACTACGAGTCCTCCATAGCCAGCGCGACGGTCGTGGGCGTGGATCCGAGCTGGCTCATGCCCATCGCCGCCCCGGACGGAAGGTGACGACCATCGCCGTCGACGTCGCCCAGGGCTCCTCGGTGAACACCGTCAGGTCCGAGATCACCAGGTGCATTCCGACGGCGCCGGGTCCAGCCCGCGCCGGAGGTCATCAGGGGCAGAACCAGACCATTTGAGAAGCGGCTGGGCTCGTTCGGGTCTTCCCTGCTGGTCTTCGTCGTCGTCGCGATGTTCGTGGGCTCCTTCATCATCGAGAACTCCTTCGCGATGAGCAGTGCGTCAGCGGGTCAAGGAGTTCGCCCTTCTGCAGGCTGGTCGGGGGCCTCGCCGGGCTCGGTGTTCGGCGTGGTGTTCCTGCAGGCGGTCGTCATCGGCGTCGTCGGCTCCGCGCCTGGGCGTGGCGCGGGGCAGGCTGCCAGCCGGGTTGTCCGCGCTGCTCGACGCCATGGGCATGTACCGCTGCTGGAGGGCACGGGCCTGAGCGGGGCCATCATCGCGATCTCGCTGGCGGTGGGCCTGGCCGTCACCGTCGTCGGCGCTCTGCTGCCGGCTCGGGAGGCCGCCCTGACCCACCGGTCGAGGCCATCGCGCGGCGTGTCGGCTCCCGGGAGTCCCTGGTGCTACGCACGATCCTGGGCGGGCTGCTGCTGGCGGCCGGCGCGGCCGCGATCGCCGCCGCTGTGGGTGAACGCGGACCTGACGCATGCGGCCTCATCATGGGGCTGGGCGCAGGCGGCACCGTCCTGGGGCTGTCATGTCTCCCGACCTGGCCCGCCGGTGGTGGCGGTGCTGGGACTACCCTTCCGGCTGCTGGCCCGCCGGACGCCTGGCGGTGCGCAACATCGTCCACAACCCGCGCCGCACTGGGCTAACACCTCCGGCGCCCTGCATGAGCATGGCCTGGTGTGCGCCGGCGCCACGCTGGCCGCCTCGCTTCCAGTCCTCGACCTCCGACGAGATCGACCGGTCCCTGAGCGCCGACCTCGTGGTCCAGCCGGGCCACCATCGGCAGCCTGGGTACCGGCTCTCGGCCGACAGAGGCGAGAGATCGCCGCCATCGACGGGGTCAAGGAGACCTCCTCCTACTCCATCTACGCCGACTCCGTCACCAAGCCCGACGGCAGCCAGACCCCCACCGCCACCGTCATCGTCGTCGATCCCGCCACCTACTCCAAGGCCTACGACGTCTCCGCGAGCGCCGGGTCGATGACAGATCTGGACACCACCACGCGGCCGCGAAAAGGACGAAGGGCCTCAAGCTCGGGGACAAGGTCTCCGTCACCGGCCCCACTGGGTCGGTTGAGGCCACAGTCAGCGCAGTCGTCGACCGAAGGAACCGGCGGGAACTACTACATCGCCCCAGAGCTGGCGGCCGCGGTGGGCTCCTGGAACTCCGGGCACCAGCACCGGACCCGCCCCACGTCCTGGACTCGCCGCAGGGCGGGCATGCTCCTGACCCTCAGGGGCACCGACCTCGACACGGTGCGGGGCAAGGCCCGCGACATCGTGGCTGACACCTACCAGTACGCGGTGCGCGACGCCAGCGAGATCTCCGACCAGGTCGGTCAGCAGATCAACCGAATGCTCGCCGTCCTCTACGGCCTGCTGGGACTGAGCATCGCCATCGCCGTCCTGGGCATCGTCAACACCCTGGTGCTCTCGGTCTCGAGCACGCCAGCGAGATCGGGCTCGTCGCGCGCCGTCCGGCCTGGGCAAGGCCCAGCTGTCCGGGAGATCATCACCGAAGTCGGTCCTCACCTCCCTGTACGGCACCGTGCTGGGCGGGGCGACCGGGGTGGTCCTGGCCGCCGCCCTCAGGAGGTCTTGGAGGATCAGGGGCTGACGAGCCTCAGCATCCCCTGGGGCCCAGATGGTGGGCATGCTCGTGCTCTCCGTGGTGGTCGGCGTCATCGCGGCCTGTGGCCCGACGCTGCGCGCCTCCCGGATTCCGTCCTGGACGCCATCGCCACCGAGTAAGCGGCGTTCGCCGATAAGCCGAGCAAGCCCGGCGCCCCGGCCGACCCTCGAGGGGCGGGCCGACGCGCCACTCTGCGCCAGCCCGCACCGGAAGCCGCCCGAGCCGTCCCCTGGCCCGTATTCCCGCGCCCGGTATCTTCCCTTGTCACCGCCTCTGCCTCTGCCGCGCCGGCTTCCCTCCGATAGCCTCATGCGATCATGCCCGAATCGTCCTCCTCGGTCGTTCCCCGACCGTCCCGACCGCGCTCGTCCGCCTGACCGCACAGTCCGCATGACCCCCGACGCCCCACTGCCCCATCCCCATCGCGGGGGCCGGGGGCGCTTCTGCGCTGGCTGCTGCGCCGCGCCGCCGTCGGTCACCCTGGCGACCCTGGCGGCCTGCACCTCCAACATCATCCAGGCGATCGTGCCGGCCTTCCTGGGCCCAGGGCCCTGGACGCCGGCATCGAGACAGCCTCCAACGGCCGCGTTTGGGGCATTGGCGCGCTGCTGCTGGTGCTGTTCGTCGTGTACGCCATCAGGGGACACGATGATGTCCTACTTCGGGGTGACGGCTGGATGCGCACTCGCCTTCGACGTCGACCGGCTCGTGGGCGGGCGAGATCTCGCCACCGGCAAGGACCTGTCGGCAGGTCTCCACCGGTGAGGTCGCCACCATCATCGCCTCCGACGCGCCGACTACCTGGGCGAGTTCATCGAGCACCTGCCGGCCCTGCGAGGCGGCGGCCAGCTCCCTCGTCGTGTCCGTCCTCATGCTGCGCACCTCGGTGAGCCTGGGGCTCATCGTCATCCTGGGCATGCCGCTGGTGGCGGCCATCGTCACCCTGGTCATCAGCCCCCGCAGAAGCGCCAGGCCGTCCAGCGCAGGCCCGAGTCCGCGGTCACCACGGTCACCACGGACACGGTGGCGGGCCTACCGGATCCTGCAGGGCATCGGCGGGAGGACGTCTTCGCCCGCCGCTACCGGGACGCCTCAGGAGCTGCGGCGCCGCGGCGTCGAGGTGGCCTCCTCCCAGGCCACCCTCGCTGACCCTCCAGGTGCTGCTGCGGGCTCTCCGCCGCGATCTGTCGTGTGGGTGGCGGCCCCGCATGGCGGTGGCCGGCAGCCTCACCCGGCGGGCTCATCACCTTCTACGGCTACACCGCCTCACCTGTCCTGGCGCATGGGTGTTCACGCAGCTCCGTGCAGGACTGCGCCCGGGCCGTCGTCGGCGCCCGGCGCCTGAGCCGCCTGCTGGAGGTGGCGCGGCCGCCGGCAGCCTCGTGGAGCGACTCAACCTGGACCCGCTGCCGCCCACCCCGTCGGCGGCGACCCGTGGACACCGGCAGCAGCCTGCACCTGAGAGGGGCGCACGGCGGCCCTCGTGTGCCCCCGACCCGCAGGTCTCCCGCCGACCTGGCCACGCGCCTGGGGCGCCTACCGACGCCGGCCCCACCGTGACCCTGGCGGGCCGCGCCAGCCACCATGCCCCTGGAGCAGGTGCGCGCCAGCATCGTCGTCTCCGGCGCCACCGCCCAGCTCTTCTGCGGGACCCTGCAGTGCAGGCCCTCGACGTGCCTGCGCAGCCGGCTTCGCTGCAGGCGGGCCGGAGAGCCTCCTCCTGCGCGCCGAGACGCAGCGCACCACCGCGCCGACGCGGTCGCAGGCAGGTCCGCCGCGTGCGGCGACGACCTGGCTCATCAGGGCCATCGGATCAGCCGACGCCGGTGATAGTCCTGACCGCCTCCCTGAGCGAGGGAGCCTGGCGGGATGATTACCGAGAGGGGCGGTCCCTGTCCGGCGGGCAGCGTCAGCCGCGTGGCCCTGGCCGGGCAGCGCGCTGCTGACCGGGGCGCCACGCTCGATGCTCAGCGAGACCGACCTCCACCCTGGACTCCCACACTGCCGAGGCCAGGTGGCCGCCCAGGTGCACCAGGCCGCGCCGCGCGCTGACGCGTCGTCGTCACCGCCTCACCCGCTGGTCACCGGGAGGCTGCGACGAGGTCATCCTCCTGGGCTGGCAGCGGACCGGCTGCTGCCGCTCCACCGCGAGCTCATGGCGATGGCCCACTTTGACGGCCACGCCTGCGCAGGCGGCCGACTACCGTGCGGTCGTCTCGCGGGCCATGGGTGAGGGATGCGGGCGAGCTGCGAGTGGCACTTCCGTCGACCGGGCCCGTCGCCCTGCGCAGACCTTCCGTCATCGCAGCGCGCCTCCCTGCGGGGCGCTTCGCCGTCGTCCTGGCCTCAGGTCACGGCGGTCGCTGTCACGCTCGTTGGCACGCAGCTGCTGAGGCGGCGGCTGGTCGGGCGGGTCTCGGCCGGGCGGGCCGACGCCGGCTGCAGTGGACCGGATCGTGCTGACCATCATCGCGGTCGTCACGCTCGGTGGGGGCGCATCAGCGCTTCGCCCCAGGCACGCCCGCACCCTGGGCGAGTCGGTTTCTCGCCGAGCTGCGCGAGCGCGTGATGAGCAGGTGGTGCGCCTGCCCACACCGCTGCAGGCGCGGTCGCGTCGCCGGCTTTGCGCTGACCCTCGTGCGCTCACCGCCGTCGTCTACGCATCGGTTCCTGGTGCGGATGCAGGGATCGAGATCCTCGCGCCAGCGGCGGGCGATCGTCTTCACCCTCCTGGCACGCCGCCGTCGTCTGACCCCCTCCTGGCGCTCGGGCTTGCTCGTCATCGCGCGCGCGTGGTCGATGATGCGCTGGTACCTGCCGATCTCTCAGCCCACCTGCCCTACCGGGCCGGGTCAGCCTTGAGCCCAGGCCCGCCTCAACAGACGGCGGTCTCCGGGACGGTCCGAGCACGCGCCGGGACCGTATTGGACTGCCCTGGGCGTCGCGCGCGCCGCTGACAGCAGGCGCGACCATGACTCTCCATCAAGGAGGCGTACCTGGTCCCTGGGCGCTTCACGGCGGCGCTGCGGTTTCGCCCTGTTCATGGTGCTCGGCGTCGCTTGGCGGGCGCGCGTCGTCGCCGTTCTCCTGTGGGAGGGTTCCTGCCAGCGGCCGCGGCTGCGCGAGCCTGGAGCGATCACGACGGTCGCCCTGTACTCGTGGGCTGCACGCAAGCCGGTAGGGCCAACTCATGTTCTGGGTCGACGGGTCCAAGATCGCGAGGCCTCTGTCCCGCATCCTGGGGTGGAGGTCGGCGACCGCACCCCCACGACAGGAGCCCCAGGGCACGCCGGATCGTGCTCGACGACGCGCTTCTCCTACCGGGAGGGCGTCGAGGTGCTCCACACAGGATCGACCTGAGCTCGTGCCGGGGGCGGCTGGCCGTCAATGTCGGGCCTCAGGGTCCGGGCTTAGAGTCCACGCTGGGGCGGATGCTGGCGGGCATCAACCGCGCCCACCTCCGGGAGCGTCTGCGGCGGGCGGGTGTCGCAGTGACGGACCTGACCGAGGACGAGCTGCGCCGCCGCCATGTGGCCCTGGTGACCGGGAGCACCGCGTTCGTCGCTGCGTGGCGGACAACGTGCGCCTGGGGCGCCCGAGGCGCCCTCCGACGACACGATCCGCGAGGCGATCCGAGCCATCGGGGCCGGTGCCTGGGTGGACAGGCTGCCCGAGGATGGACGATCGGTCGGATCGCGCACCTCCCGAAAGCTGAGCCGCCAGGCCAGGAGGTGGCGCTGTGGCGGCTGGCTGCTGCTGGACCCGCACGCTCATCCTGGACAGCCACCTCGGCTGCTGGACCCGCGCGCCTGCACGCACTGGAGCGGACCCTGTCCACGGCGCTGGCCGGAACGCACTTTGCGTCATCCGAGGTGGCCACCGCCTCTGCACGGCCCGCCGACGCCAGACCCGGGTCGCCGTCGTCGTGGACGGGCGGATCGGCTGGGCTCGGCACCCACGGCAACTCAGGCTGTGTGGCCCTCGGCAGGGAGTACGCGCGCCCTCTGGGCAGGCCTGGAACCAGGAGTAGCCGGGCGGCGATGCGGCGAAGACGCGTGGGCGGCCGATGCTGACGTCGGGCTCCAGGCGAGTCCGCGCCGTCAGCACGGTTAGGAGCCGCCGGTACCGGTTCAGGCCACCTGCCGATCAGGGGCGACGATGTAGCGGCCGCCACCGGGTCGCCGGTCGCTGGCCGGCCGCTATCACCCGAAACCTACAGCCCCGCTCGGAGCGCCGCGTTTGTTCCACGAGGGCGCAGGCTGCGAGAGATTCTGCAGGGCGGCAGGTCGTCCCATTGTCGCGATCCCGCCGCCTCGCGATCGGTCAATGACTGCGTCCAGCATAAATGCTCCACACAGAAGGTTCGTTCATGCCCAACAACCAGCCACCTCCACGCCGTCAGGCGACGCCGTCAACCTCCACCGCCTCCTCGCAGGGGCTGCCGGCAGCGCGCAGCCACGCTCGAGGGCTCATCGCCCCACATCTCAGAGGGGCATCTCCGCGCTGGTGCGCGGCGAGATCGACCTAATAGGCCAAAGACCCAGCGCATAGCCAAGGAGATGGGAGCTGGGGGCCGAAACTGCTCGCCACCGCGGGTGCTGGCCCTGTTCATCTTCGGAGGGCTGCTGCTGGGGGCCTGACATTGGAGCTGTCCCGTCATGCCGCACAATGGGCCCCGCCTTCCTCGTGGATGGCGCTGATCCTCACCCTCATCGCCGTGACGATGGCCCTCATCGGCATCAAGCGCCTCAAAGGCTGCCAAGGCCGACGCATGGCGACGCCAGGGAGGGGGCTGAAGGGAGTCCGTCAACGCCGTCAAGGGGCCGTGACCTCCGGCCTGCAGAGGGAACGCGGTGAGCGCCAACGCCGCACCGCCCACTTCCCCGCCGCGCCAGCATGCCTCGTCAACTGACGACGTCCTGTGAAACCTGGCGGCCCGGCGCCTGACCGCGGCCGCCGACGTCGACAGGCTGTGCACGCCTGGCCCCGGACAACCTGGCCAAGGTCGCCAAGCTCAAGGCCCGTGAGGGGTCAGGCGCAGCCGAGGCCTCAGCAAGGCCCAGGACACGGCCAGGCGGGTCAGGGCACCTGAGATGCTCCTGACCGGCGGCAGCACCACGACCCGAGGTGGGGTGATACCTACGATCAGCACGCGGACCCT
>BNJU01001995.1_pt1 | contig 118440 bp, 153 predicted proteins | sample 8539281 | NCBI WGS metagenome assembly BNJU01 (sample SAMD00202456, study PRJDB9452) | human saliva metagenome | isolation source: human saliva | place: Japan
CAAAAGTTGTTACATTGGTAGCAACTTTTTTTGTTTGATAAAAACCATTATTCTGACATTCTTATCAAAAATAATGACCGATTAGAATAAGAAAAGATCCCAAATAGAAAATAAGCACAATAAATCAAAACCTCCTTTAAAAATGAAGACTAGTTAGAAAGGAGGTCCAATGAACTTTAAAAAAATCATATGAAAAAGTAAAATGGATAGTATGGAAATGCGAAAAGGAATTTTATATTCATCTTTGGGATCACGGAGATTGGGAACAAGAGGGAAGACTAGTGCTGTATGAGTTACAAATAAGTAATCCGGAGGTAGAAGAAAATGAAGAAATTTTATTAACCTACTTCAAAACAAAGTTTCGCAACCATATAAAAGATAAAGTTAGAAAACAAGAGAGTGATAAAAGGAAATTAAATAAGGTACCATATACAGAGATTGGAGAAATTAGTCATCGACTTCGATCAAAAGAACTCTTTTTGGATGAACTAGTCCTATTAAGAGGAGCCCTAAAAGAATTCCGAGAAAACCTAACCGATCAAGAAAAAGAAGACTATGATAAACTTCTGATGAATCAACGTTTTTCTGGACGAGCAAAAATGCGGAGAAGACTCCGAGAATACTTGAAAGATTTCAAGGATCATCATTTATGAAAAAGGATGTAAAAAAAGCATCCTTTTTTCATAAAAATAAAAAAATTTTAAAAAAAATAGAAAAAGATATTGACAAGACTTTATGGATCGTGATATACTAATATAGTTGTCGCGCGAGAGCGACAAAGACCTTTGAAAACTGAACAAGACGAACCAATGTGCAGGGCGCTATAACTAAGGTTATAGTACTGAACAATGAAAAAACAATAAATCTGTCAGTGACAGAATGAGTTTAAGACAAACAATTATTTTAATGAGAGTTTGATCCTGGCTCAGGATGAACGCTGGCGGCGTGCCTAATACATGCAAGTAGAACGCTGAAGGAGGAGCTTGCTCTTTCCGGATGAGTTGCGAACGGGTGAGTAACGCGTAGGTAACCCTGCCTGGTAGCGGGGATAACTATTGGAAACGATAGCTAATACCGCATAACAGTAGATATTGCATGATATCTGCTTGAAAGGTGCAATTGCACCACTACCAGATGGACCTGCGTTGTATTAGCTAGTTGGTGAGGTAACGGCTCACCAAGGCGACGATACATAGCCGACCTGAGAGGGTGATCGGCCACACTGGGACTGAGACACGGCCCAGACTCCTACGGGAGGCAGCAGTAGGGAATCTTCGGCAATGGACGGAAGTCTGACCGAGCAACGCCGCGTGAGTGAAGAAGGTTTTCGGATCGTAAAGCTCTGTTGTAAGAGAAGAACGAGGTGAGAGTGGAAAGTTCACACTGTGACGGTATCTTACCAGAAAGGGACGGCTAACTACGTGCCAGCAGCCGCGGTAATACGTAGGTCCCGAGCGTTATCCGGATTTATTGGGCGTAAAGCGAGCGCAGGCGGTTAGATAAGTCTGAAGTTAAAGGCTGTGGCTTAACCATAGTACGCTTTGGAAACTGTTTAACTTGAGTGCAAGAGGGGAGAGTGGAATTCCAAGTGTAGCGGTGAAATGCGTAGATATATGGAGGAACACCGGTGGCGAAAGCGTCTCTGGCTTTGTAACTGACGCTGAGGCTCGAAAGCGTGGGGAGCAAACAGGATTAGATACCCCTGGTAGTCCACGCCGTAAACGATGAGTGCTAGGTGTTGGGTCCTTTCCGGGACTCAGTGCCGCAGCTAACGCATTAAGCACTCCGCCTGGGGAGTACGACCGCAAGGTTGAAACTCAAAGGAATTGACGGGGGCCCGCACAAGCGGTGGAGCATGTGGTTTAATTCGAAGCAACGCGAAGAACCTTACCAGGTCTTGACATCCCTCTGACCGCTCTAGAGATAGAGTTTTCCTTCGGGACAGAGGTGACAGGTGGTGCATGGTTGTCGTCAGCTCGTGTCGTGAGATGTTGTTAAGTCCCGCAACGAGCGCAACCCCCTATTGTTAGTTGCCATCATTCAGTTGGGCACTCTAGCGAGACTGCCGGTAATAAACCGGAGGAAGGTGGGGATGACGTCAAATCATCATGCCCCTTATGACCTGGGCTACACACGTGCTACAATGGCTGGTACAACGAGTCGCAAGTCGGTGACGGCAAGCTAACTCTTAAAGCCAGTCTCAGTTCGGATTGTAGGTCGCAACTCGCCTACATGAAGTCGGAATCGCTAGTAATCGCGGATCAGCACGCCGCGGTGAATACGTTCCCGGCCTTGTACACACCGCCCGTCACACCACGAGAGTTTGTAACACCCGAAGTCGGTGAGGTAACCTTTTAGGAGCCAGCCGCCTAAGGTGGGATAGATGATTGGGGTGAAGTCGTAACAAGGTAGCTGTATCGGAAGGTGCAGCTGGATCACCTCTTTCTAAGGATAAGGAAACCCTGCACGTTCGTCTTGTTTAGTTTTTGAGAGGTCTTGTGGGGCCTTAGCTCAGCTGGGAGAGCGCCTGCTTTTGCACGCAGGAGGTCAGCGGTTCGATCCCTGCTAGGCTCCATTGGTGAGAGATCACCAAGGATGAACATTGAAAATTGAATATCTATATCAAATAGTAACAAGAAAATAAAACCGAAAACGCTGTGAATATTTAATGAGTTTTCTAATTTTTAAGAAATTAGGTTAATAAGGTTGTTAATAAGGGCGCACGGTGGATGCCTTGGCACTAGGAGCCGAAGAAGGACGTGACAAACGACGAAATGCCCTGGGGAGCTGTAGGGCAAGCTTAGATCCGGGGATGTCCGAATGGGGAAACCCAGCAGGTATACCTGTTACCCATATCTGTTAAGGATATGAGGAGGAAGACGCAGTGAACTGAAACATCTAAGTAGCTGCAGGAAGAGAAAGCAAAAAGCGATTGCCTTAGTAGCAGCGAGCGAAACGGCAGGAGGGGCAAACCGAAGAGTTTACTCTTCGGGGTTGTAGGACTGCAATGTGGACTTAAAGATTATAGAAGAACTACCTGGGAAGGTAGGCCAAAGAGAGTAACAGCCCTCGTATTTTAAAATAGTCTTTATACCTAGCAGTATCCTGAGTACGGCGAGACACGTGGAATCTCGTCGGAATCTGGGAGGACCATCTCCCAACCCCTAAATACTCCCTAGTGACCGATAGTGAACCAGTACCGTGAGGGAAAGGTGAAAAGCACCCCGGGAGGGGAGTGAAATAGAACCTGAAACCGTGTGCCTACAACAAGTTCGAGCCCTGTTAATGGGTGAGAGCGTGCCTTTTGTAGAATGAACCGGCGAGTTACGATATGATGCGAGGTTGTTGAAGAGACGGAGCCGTAGGGGAAACCGAGTCTGAATAGGGCGTCTTAGTATTATGTCGTAGACCCTGAAACCATGTGACCCTACCCATGAGCAGGTTGAAGGTGCGGTAAAACGCACTGGAGGACTCGAACCAGGGCACGTTGAAAAAGTGCTTGGATGACTTGTGGGTAGCGGAGAAATTCCAAACGAACTTGGAGATAGCTGGTTCTCTCCGAAATAGCTTTAGGGCTAGCGTCGACATTAAGATTCTTGGAGGTAGAGCACTGTTTGGGTGAGGGGTCCATCCCGGATTACCAATCTCAGATAAACCCGAATGCCAATGAATTATGGTCGGCAGTCAGACTGCGAGTGCTAAGATCCGTAGTCGAAAGGGAAACAGCCCAGACCACCAGCTAAGGTCCCAAAATAATTGTTAAGTGGAAAAGGATGGGGTTGCACAGACAACTAGGATGTTAGCTTAGAAGCAGCTATTCATTCAAAGAGTGCGTAATAGCTCACTAGTCGAGTGACCCTGCGCCGAAAAATGTACTGGGCTAAAAACACTTTACTGAAGCTGTGGATACCTTTTATAGGTATGGTAGGAGAGCGTTCTATGTGTGAAGAAGGTATACCGTGAGGAGTGCTGGAACGCATAGAAGTGAGAATGCCGGTATGAGTAGCGAAAGACAGGTGAGAATCCTGTCCACCGTAAGACTAAGGTTTCCAGGGAAGGCTCGTCCGCCCCTGGGTTAGTCGGGACCCTAAGGAGAGACCGAAAGGTGTATCCGATGGACAACAGGTTGATATTCCTGTACTAGAGTATGTAGTGATGGAGGGACGCAGTAGGCTAACTAAAGCGTGCGATTGGAAGTGCACGTCTAAGCAGTGAGGTGAATTGAGTTAAATGCTTAGTTCTATAACATTGAGCTGTGATGGGGAGCGAAGTTTAGTAGCGAAGTTAGTGATGTCACACTGCCAAGAAAAAGCTTCTAGCGTTAAACATACTCTACCCGTACCGCAAACCGACACAGGTAGTCGAGGCGAGTAGCCCTCAGGTGAGCGAGAGAACCTCGTTAAGGAACTCGGCAAAATGACCCCGTAACTTCGGGAGAAGGGGTGCTGACTTAGGTCAGCCGCAGTGAATAGGCCCAAGCAACTGTTTATCAAAAAAACACAGCTCTCTGCTAAATCGTAAGATGATGTATAGGGGGTGACGCCTGCCCGGTGCTGGAAGGTTAAGAGGAGTGCTTAGCGTAAGCGAAGGTATGAATTGAAGCCCCAGTAAAACGGCGGCCGTAACTATAACGGTCCTAAGGTAGCGAAATTCTTGTCGGGTAAGTTCCGACCCGCACGAAAGGCGTAATGATTTGGGCACTGTCTCAACGAGAGACTCGGTGAAATTTTTAGTACCTGTGAAGATGCAGGTTACCCGCGACAGGACGGAAAGACCCCATGGAGCTTTTACTGCAGTTTGATATTGAGTGTCTGTGCCACATGTACAGGATAGGTAGGAGCTATAGAGATCGGGACGCCAGTTTCGATGGAGGCGTTGTTGGGATACTACCCTTGTGTTATGGCCACTCTAACCCGGATAGGTGATCCCTATCGGAGACAGTGTCTGACGGGCAGTTTGACTGGGGCGGTCGCCTCCTAAAAGGTAACGGAGGCGCCCAAAGGTTCCCCTCAGAATGGTTGGAAATCATTCGCAGAGTGTAAAGGTATAAGGGAGCTTGACTGCGAGAGCTACAACTCGAGCAGGGACGAAAGTCGGGCTTAGTGATCCGGTGGTTCCGTATGGAAGGGCCATCGCTCAACGGATAAAAGCTACCCTGGGGATAACAGGCTTATCTCCCCCAAGAGTTCACATCGACGGGGAGGTTTGGCACCTCGATGTCGGCTCGTCGCATCCTGGGGCTGTAGTCGGTCCCAAGGGTTGGGCTGTTCGCCCATTAAAGCGGCACGCGAGCTGGGTTCAGAACGTCGTGAGACAGTTCGGTCCCTATCCGTCGCGGGCGTAGGAAATTTGAGAGGATCTGCTCCTAGTACGAGAGGACCAGAGTGGACTTACCGCTGGTGTACCAGTTGTCTCGCCAGAGGCATCGCTGGGTAGCTATGTAGGGAAGGGATAAACGCTGAAAGCATCTAAGTGTGAAACCCACCTCAAGATGAGATTTCCCATAACTATATGTTAGTAAGAGCCCTGAGAGAAGATCAGGTAGATAGGTTAGGAGTGGAAGTTGTGTGAGCAATGGAGCGGACTAATACTAATAGCTCGAGGACTTATCCAAAAAGTAACTGAGGATATTTACAGCTGGTTTAAATTTTGTTAGAATATAGGTATTCAATTTTGAATGTTCATCATTCAGAGTTAAGTGACGATAGCCTAGGAGATACACCTGTACCCATGCCGAACACAGAAGTTAAGCCCCTAGAACGCCGGAAGTAGTTGGGGGTTGCCCCCGTGAGATATGGTAGTCGCTTAGCAAGGCTGAGTCTAGTGAAACTAGGCTCATTTGGGAGTTTAGCTCAGCTAAGGAGAACGCAAGTTCGACTTTGTCGAAACTGACGCAAGTCAGTGCACGACAGGGATTCAGTGAGTTAAACGACCATTTGGGAGTTTAGCTCAGCTGGGAGAGCATCTGCCTTACAAGCAGAGGGTCAGCGGTTCGATCCCGTTAACTCCCATAGGTCCCGTAGTGTAGCGGTTATCACGTCGCCCCTGTCACGGCGAAGATCGCGGGTTCGATTCCTGTCGGGACCGTAGAAACGAAGTTTCTAGCAGATAATGATACGACCTCGTTAGCTCAGTTGGTAGAGCAATTGACTTTTAATCAATGGGTCACTGGTCTCGAGCCCAGTACGGGTCATTATAGCGGGTTTGGCGGATTGGCAGACGCACCAGATTTAGGATCTGGCGCTTTACGGCGTGGGGGTTCAAGTCCCTTAACCCGCATAAAAGAATAATAATGAGCCGGCTTAGCTCAGTTGGTAGAGCATCTGATTTGTAATCAGAGGGTCGCGTGTTCAAGTCATGTAGCCGGCATTTTTTTATAAAGAAACAGATGCGAACGTAGTTCAGTGGTAGAACACCACCTGCCAAGGTGGGGGTCGCGGGTCTCGAATCCCGTCGTTCGCTTGAGGAGGCCGGGGTGGCGGAACTGGCAGACGCACAGGACTTAAAAATCCTGCGATTGGTAACGATCGTACCGGTTCGATTCCGGTCCTCGGCATAGACTTAGGTTTGGAGAAGAAGCACCCTTAGCTCAACTGGATAGAGTACCTGACTACGAATCAGGCGGTTAGAGGTCTCGACTCTCTAGGGTGCATGGTCGCAAGACTATGTAGCAATAGAATAGAAATGAGCACCCTTAGCTCAACTGGATAGAGTACCTGACTACGAATCAGGCGGTTAGAGGTTCGACTCTCTAGGGTGCATAAAGCGTAAGCTTTTAGTTCGGGAAGTAGCTCAGCTTGGTAGAGTACTTGGTTTGGGACCAAGGTGTCGCAGGTTCGAATCCTGTCTTCCCTGATTTATGGCGGTGTAGCTCAGCTGGCTAGAGCGTCCGGTTCATACCCGGGAGGTCGGGGTTCGATCCCCTTCGCCGCTATACTATTGATCTTGTCGGACCTTTAGCTCAGCTGGTTAGAGCCTCGGCTCATAACCGAGTGGTCGTAGGTTCAAGTCCCTACAAGGTCCATAATTAGCTGGAGGATTACCCAAGTCCGGCTGAAGGAACGGTCTTGAAAAACCGTCAGGCGTGTAAAAGCGTGCGTGGGTTCGAATCCCACATCCTCCTTAATATTAACGCGGGATGGAGCAGCTCGGTAGCTCGTCGGGCTCATAACCCGAAGGTCGTAGGTTCAAACCTGCTCCCCGCAATATTTGGCTCGGTAGCTCAGTTGGTAGAGCAATGGATTGAAGCTCCATGTGTCGGCGGTTCGATTCCGTCTCGCGCCATTTTCTTTTAATACTAAGCGGGTGTAGTTTAGTGGTAAAACTACAGCCTTCCAAGCTGTTGTCGCGAGTTCGATTCTCGTCACCCGCTTTGAACATTTGTTCATTACCAAGTTTTTAACTTGGGCGCGTAGCTCAGGTGGTTAGAGCGCACGCCTGATAAGCGTGAGGTCGGTGGTTCGAGTCCACTCGTGCCCATTTTTGGAGAATTACTCAAGAGGCTGAAGAGGACGGTTTGCTAAATCGTTAGGTCGGGTAACTGGCGCGGGGGTTCGAATCCCCCATTCTCCGTAGAGAATCAAGTTAGCTTTCTAGCTAACTTTTTTTGTTACTTTGATACATCAATAGAAATAAAAATGTAACAAAGGCGTAACATAAAATCTTTCATTTTCTGTTATACTAGTTAGTGTCTTATATGAAGGAGTCTTTTATTTTATGAAGAAAAAAATTATTAACGACTATTTTTACTTTAGTACAGTTGCTTTATCACAAGTAGGTACAGTTATTTCCGTAGGAGCTGATTCTACTGATGATAAAATCGCTGCACAAGATAGTAAGATTGCTGATTTGAGTTCAAAAGAACAAAGCGCACAAGCAGAAGTTGATCAAATTCAATCTCAAGTTTCTGAAATCAAAAAACAACAAGAAACTCTTAAAGCTGAAAATGATCGTTTGAACGAAGAGTCTGCTAAACTTTCAGCAGAGATTGAAGAGCTTTCAAAAAATATTGTTGCTCGTCAAGAATCATTGGCAAACCAAGCACGTAGTGCTCAAACAACAGGAACTGCTACAAGTTACATTAACGCCATTGTAAGTTCTGGTTCTTTGACTGAAGCTATTTCTCGTGTTTCTGCAATGAATGAAATTGCTAGTGCCAACAACAAGATGCTTGAAGAGCAAAAACGCGATAAAGAAGCAATTGATGCTAAGCAAAAAGAAAACAATGAAGCAATCAACACTGTTATTGCCAACCAACAGAAATTAGATGAAGATGCGCAAGCGTTGACAACTAAAGAAGCTGAGTTGAAGGTTGCACAATTGAATTTGGCGGCTGAAAAATCAACTGCAGAAAAATGAAAAAGAATGCTTTGCTTGCAGAAAAAGCGGCAGCAGAGAAAGCGGCAGCTGAAGCAGCCGCAGCTGAAGCAGCTTACCGTGCACAACAAGAAGAACAGCGTAAGGCTGTAGAAGCATCTGCTAATACTAACTTGCAAGCACAAGTGCAAGCTGCTACTCAAACACCTGCAGCTGAAGCAGCACAACCTCAAGCAACTGTTGCAACTCCTGCTGCAGCACCAGCAGTTCAAACTCAAACAGTTTGCTACACCAGCAGCAACTAGTCGTCCAACATACAGCACGTCTGCAAGTTCATACCCAGTAGGTGAATGTACTTGGGGTGTAAAGTATTGGCACCTTGGGCTGGCGATTACTGGGGTAATGGAGCACAGTGGGCTGCAAGTGCCGCAGCAGCTGGATTCCGTACTGGTAGCCAACCACAAGTTGGAGCTATTGCATGTTGGAATGACGGTGGATATGGACACGTAGCAGTGGTTACAGCTGTTCAATCTACTACAAGTATCCAAGTATCTGAATCTAACTACTTAGGTATCCGTAGCATTGGGAACTACCGTGGATGGTTTAACCCAGTGAATGCACAAGGATCAGTTACTTATATCTATCCAAACTAAAAATTAAAACACCCACTTTTTAGTGGGTGTTTTTTTACTATAGTTACTATTTTAATTTTTTTGATGGATTATGGATTGAAAAAAATCATGTAAAAAAAGCGTTACAATGGGTAAAGAGAAGATTTGTACAATTTGTACATTGTGGTTAATTTTATGTGGAGGAAATCATGTCGTTTCGGATTTAATGCTGTTTGCTTTATCTTCTAACCAAGATTTGGCTGAACGTGTCTCTAAGGAGATGGGATTGCCACTTGGTAAGTCGACCGTACGTCAATTTTCAGATGGGGAAATCCAAGTCAATATTGAGGAGTCTATTCGTGGTAAAGAGGTGTATATTCTTCAATCTACGAGCTCTCCTGTCAATGATAATTTAATGGAAATATTGATCATGGTAGACGCCTTAAAACGTGCCAGTGCTCAAACCATTAATGTAGTGATGCCTTATTATGGTTATGCCCGTCAAGACCGTAAAGCTCGTGCTCGTGAGCCAATTACATCCAAATTGGTTGCCAATATGCTAGAGATTGCTGGTGTAGACCGTCTCTTAACCATTGATTTGCATGCAGCTCAGATTCAAGGGTTCTTTGATATTCCAGTGGATCATTTGATGGGGGCTCCATTGATTGCAGACTACTTTGAACGTCGTGGCATGGTTGGCTCTGACTATGTGGTAGTCAGTCCGGACCACGGTGGTGTGACTCGTGCTCGTAAGCTAGCTGAATTTTTGAAAACACCGATTGCTATTATTGATAAACGTCGGAGTGTCGATAAGATGAACACCAGTGAAGTCATGAACATCATTGGGAATGTTGAAGGGAAAACTTGTATCCTGATTGATGATATGATCGATACTGCGGGAACCATTTGCCACGCTGCAGATGCGCTTGCTGAAGCAGGAGCTGTAGAAGTCTATGCAAGTTGTACGCACCCTGTATTGTCAGGTCCAGCTATGGACAATATTCAGAAATCAGCGATCAAGAAGTTGGTGGTGTTGGATACCATTTACCTACCTGAAGAGCGCTTAATCGATAAAATTGAACAAATCTCCATCGCAAAACTATTGGCAGAAGCGATTATCCGCATCCATGAAAAACGTCCCTCTGTCTCCTCTATTTGAAATTGGAAATGCGAAAAAATCTTAAAAATGTAAAAAAGAGGTTGTAGAGAGCCTCTTTTTTAAGAAAGGAAAGATATGTTTTTCAACTGGCTAAAAAAAGAAAGTAAGATAAAAAATCAGAGGGAGGAGTTGTTGAAAGAAGCACAAAAAAATGAGGATAGAATGGATCCTTGTCTACCCAAAAAGACCTTGCCAAAAAGTGGTGCAATCAAATAAAAGAATGAAACACTCACAAAATAAAAGATTTCTACTTTAAAAGTCAAATCTTCTCTTACCTAAAAAAATATAAAAATTAATTTAAAAAAATAGGTCAGATTTTATTGACAAAATAAAATATATCGTAGTAAACTAGTAATAGTTACGAAGTAACGAATTATTTTTTTAAAATGAAAAAAAGGAGATAAAACAATGAAAAAAAGTTTTATTATCATCAGTAGCAGCTCTTGCAGTATTTGCAGCAGCAGCACCAGCATTTGCAAATGAAAACCCTATTAATGGTGGAGCTAACACTCCAGGTGCTTACGACCAACCAGTAACTGGTGGCGGTGTTAACGATGCTTACAACGCTCAATCTGAGTTTAAAAATGGTCGTAAAGCTAACGAATATGTTGGTGGTCACCAAGAAAACGTTGATGATATCGCATCAAAAGATCCAGCAGTAGTTGCAGCTAAAGCTGAATTGGATGCTGTTGAAGGTGGTTCACACCTTTACGGTGAAAGAAAGCAGCTTATGAAGCAGCATTGAACAATGCTCGTAATGCAGCTCGTAACGCTAAAATCCAAGAATCTCAAAAAACATACAACACTGCTGACAAGGCACAAGGTTCTTACTACATCTTGAATGAAACTCCAGAACAAGCTAACGCACGTTACTTGAAAGAACATGGAATTTCTAAAGAAGAAGCAGCTAAACAATCTAAAGAAGAAGCAGCTAAAGCAGAAGAAGCAGCTAAAGCAGCAGCAGCTGGTAAAGCTGGATCTAAACAAGCTGACAAAGCTCTTCCAAAAACAAGCGCAGTTAAATAATTTTTATTAATTAGCTCTTAAATTAAATATCACTGAGCCTTCGGGCTCGGTGTTATTTTTTAGAGTAAACGGTATATAGGGGATTTTATTTTTATGAATCGTACAGATAAACATTCTAGTTCTAAAAGAAAGGGCATTTCGCTTATTCTTGCTTTGCTTGCTCTTATTGCCCTTGTAGGTGGTTTTGTCCTCTTTAACCCATTTGGGAAACAGACTTCATCTGATAAAAAGGACATGAGCTCATCATCTAGTGCAAGTAGCAAAGAGGTCAAGGAAGTTAAGTATGAGCCAAGTCAAGAAGAAAAAGAGTATTTAGCCAACCGCTTTGCTCAATTAACTTCTGTCAATCCAGAAGCGATTGCCTATGTTTATGCTCCAGGAACTGAGTTAGATGAGCCTGTTGTTCAAACAGGGGACAATGCTACTTATTTGGATAAGACGTTTGAGGGTGGAAACCAACCTTTAATGGGAACTGTTTTCATGGATACTGATAATAAAAAAGACTTTAGTGATCGTTTGACCTGGTTATTCGGTCATGCTCGTGGTAGCCAGGTTGAAGACTCATCGGATGTTTAACGATGTTAACTTCTATGATAACCAAGAGTACTTTAATCAGCATCCTTACGTAGTTATTGAAACACCTGAGCGTAAGTATTATTATGAAGCAATGGGCTTGGTCATTGTTCCTGAAACAACAGCTTTCTATCGTACCAGCTTTTCAGATGATGAAGATTTCACTACCCAGTTGAAAAACATCTATGAGTCAGCGCGTACAAAGAATCCAAATATTAAAATCAATGCTTCTGATAAGTACCTAGTCTTGTCTACTTGTCGCGAAGAAGATGATACTATCCGTTCCAATCTCTACCTTCGTCAAATTCCGGATTCGGAAATGAAGGATTTCTTGGCGAAACATGGTGATCAGTTGAATTATGTTGCAACACGTGGTCAAGAATAGAAAAGATTTGGTAAAATTTATTCAATGAGAGGATTTAGCATGTGCTAAGTCCTTTTTTGATGAAAAAGGCCATTATTGTATCATTTTAGTTGGGACTAGCCCCTTTTTTGCGATGGTTTTCTATTTATAGTATAATGGTGATAGAACTTTTTTTGGAGGTGGCTATGGATTTAACAAAACGGTTTAATCAAAATTTGAATCGAATCGAGATTTCTTTGATTCGTCAGTTTGACCAAGCCATTTCTTCTATTCCAGGTGTTTTACGCTTAACCTTGGGTGAGCCAGATTTTACGACACCAGATCATGTAAAGGAAGCAGCAAAAGCAGCTATTGATGCCAACCAGAGTCTATTATACGGGGATGAGTGGCTTGCTAGCTTTGCGAGAAGCTGCTAGTCAGTTTGTAGCTGAAAAATATAACCTACAGTATCGACCAGAGGATGAAATTTTGGTTACGATTGGGGCAACGGAGGCCCTTTCTGCGACCTTGACCGCTATATTGGAACCTGGAGATGTGGTGCTCTTACCAGCACCTGCTTATCCTGGTTACGAACCTATTATTAAACTGATGGGGGCTAGTGTCGTCGAAATCGATACGACAGACAATCGCTTTATCCTCAGCCCAGAGGCTTTAGAAAAGGCCTTAGAAGAGCAAGGGGATCGCGTCAAGGCGGTTATTCTCAACTACCCAGCTAATCCGACAGGTGTCACCTACTCTAAGGAGCAGATGCAGGAGTTTGGCTAGAGTCTTGAAGAAATATGAAGTCTTTTGTCGTTTGTGACGAAGTTTATTCAGAGCTAACCTATACAGGACAGCCTCACGTTTCTTTGGGATCCTATCTACGGGACCAAGCCATTATTATCAATGGTTTATCAAAGTCTCATGCTATGACAGGCTGGAGACTCGGTTTTATCTTTGCGCCGGCTTCCTTGACAGCTCAATTAATCAAGAGTCATCAGTACTTGGTGACTGCAGCGGGGACCATGAACCAGTATGCAGCCATTGAAGCCTTAACAGTTGGTAAAAACGACGCAGAGCCGATGAAACGGGAATACATAGAGCGTCGAGATTATATCATCAAAGAAATGTCTGCCATGGGCTTTGATATTATCCGCCCGGATGGTGCCTTCTATATCTTTGCTAAGATCCCACAAGGATATAACCAAGACTCTTTCGATTTTTTGAAGCTCCTAGCCCAAGAAAAAGCTGTTGCCTTTATCCCAGGAATGGCTTTTGGTCCATACGGCGAAGGATATGTGCGCTTGTCTTATGCAGCAAGTATGGAAGTAATCCAGGAAGCGATGAGTCGGTTGAAGGAGTTTATGAAAGAACATGCTGGAGAGCATTGAGAGTCGTGGCATCGTCCTCTACCATCGGGATTACCGAGAGGATGATAAGCTGGTTAAAATCTTTACAGAGCAAGCTGGCAAGCTCATGTTTTTCGTGAAACATGCCAATCGTTCTCGGTTGAATTCTATGATCCAACCTTTGACTTTAGCGGATATGTATCTGAAAATCAATGATGACGGACTCAGCTATATCGAAGATATTCATGAGGTTCAAAGTTTCCAAGGGATTAACCAAGACCTTTTTCGTCTTTCCTACGCAACCTATATATTGGCCTTGGCAGATGCTAGTATACAGGATCGTCAACCTGATCCAGCTTTATTTGCTTTTTTAGAGCAGACCTTGCAATTGATGGATCGGGGATTGGATTATGAAATCTTGACCAATATTTTTGAAATGCAGATTTTTATCCCGATTTGGTGTTGCCTTAAACGTCCATGAGTGTTGTGTCTGTCATCGAGTGGGAGTTGCCTTTTTGATTTTTTTCATTCCGCTTGGTGGTGTCCTTTGCCCAGATCATTATGATCGTGACGAAAGACGGGCCCACTGGGATCCAAACGCCCTCTATTTGCTGGATCGTTTTCAAGCTGTGAAATTTGGTGAGTTAGAGACGATTTCCATCCATGATGCGATGAAGAAAGAGTTGAGAAAGTGCCTAGACCAACTCTATGATGAATATGTAGGCATTCATTTAAAAGCTAAGAAATTTATTGATTCCCTGGGAAGCTGGGGAGAGATCTTAAAAGATCAGTCTGGAGGTAAGAAATGAAAAAAATTGCAGTTGATGCAATGGGTGGAGATCATGCTCCACAGGCCCTAGTAGAAGGGGTCAATCAAGCTATACAAGAATTTAAGGATATTGAAGTCATTTTGTATGGGGATGAGGCTAAAATTAAGCAATACCTGACAGCAACTGAGCGGGTATCCATCGTCCATACGGATGAGAAAATCAACTCAGATGATGAGCCAACTCGTGCGATTCGTCGGAAAAAGCAAGCCAGTATGGTCTTAGCAGCGCATGCAGTTAAGAATGGGGAAGCGGATGCGATGCTTTCTGCAGGAAATACAGGAGCTCTTCTTGCCTCTGGTTACTTCATCGTCGGTCGGATCAAGGTCATCGATCGTCCAGGTTTGATGTCGACTCTTCCTACCCTTGATGGGAAGGGCTATGATATGTTGGATCTGGGGGCAAATGCTGAAAATACGCCAACTCACTTGCACCAATATGCGATTATGGGAGCCTATTATGCAGAGAATGTTCGTGGCATTAAGCGACCTCGTATCGGTCTCTTAAATAACGGAACAGAGGAAAGCAAAGGGAGATCCCCTACGCAAGGAGACCTATCAATTATTAGCAGCAGATCCGTCTCTTAATTTTGTAGGAAATGTGGAAGCACGTGACTTGATGGATGGAGTTGCTGACGTTATTGTAACAGATGGATTTACAGGAAATGCTGTCCTTAAGACTATGGAAGGAACTGCTCTGGGCCTCTTTAAACAGTTGAAAACGGTCCTTAGTGGTGGTGGTTGAAAGCTAAGATTGGAGCCTTTCTCTTGAAAGAATGATCTACGAGGTTTGAAAAAAAGACCTTGGATTATTCAGATGTTGGAGGTGCAGTCTTGTTTGGTTTGCAAGCCCCTGTCGTGAAAAACTCATGGTTCTAGTGATGCCAAGGCAGTTCTATAGCACGATCCGCCAGATCCGGACCATGTTGGAAACAGATGTTATCCGTAAATCTGTGGTTGAATTATCAGAATTGGAGGAAGAGAAATGAGTCGTCATCAAGAAATTTTTAAACTAGTTGAAGGGTTGATTAAAGATCATAAGGGATCTGAGTATGAGGTTACTTTGGATTTGGACTTACGAAAGGACTTGGAAGTAGATTCCGTTGATCTCATGGAATACATTATTTATTTGGAAGAAGCCTACCAAATTGATATCCCAGATAAAGACATTGATGCCATGGCAACTGTTGGAGATATGGTAGACTACGTTTTGAAGAAAACAAGCAAATAAAGTTCGGTTTTTCGAACGAATAAGCATCTAAAAATAAGAGGTTGAATCTTTTTGATTCAATCTCTTATTATTTTTGTATTACAAGCGAACAAGATACGGATTTAACTTGAAAAAACAACATCTCTGTGATACACTGAAAGGGATAAAAGATGAAAGGCGAACAAGAAGATGTCCGATCAATTAATTTATACGGGGAAAGCAAAAGATATTTATAGTACAGAAGACGAACATGTGATTAAGTCCGTTTATAAGGACCAGGCTACCATGCTGAATGGAGCTCGCAAAGAGACCATTGAGGGGAAAGGTGTGCTGAATAATCAGATTTCGTCTCTTATTTTTGAAAAATTGAATGCTGCGGGTGTAGCGACGCACTTTATTGAACGTATTTCTGATACCGAACAATTGAACAAGAAAGTGACCATTATTCCTTTGGAGGTTGTTCTTCGAAATGTGACTGCGGGTTCTTTTTCTAAACGCTTTGGTGTTGAAGAAGGTTTAGACTTGAAAACTCCAATCGTTGAATTTTACTACAAGAACGATGAGTTGGATGACCCGTTTATCAATGATGAACACGTCAAGTTTTTGGATATTGCCAATGATGAGCAAATTGCTTATATCAAGGAAGAAACGCGTCGAATCAATGAATTGCTAAAAGATTGGTTTGCACAAATTGGTCTTCGCTTGATTGACTTCAAATTGGAATTTGGTTTTGATAAGGATGGCAAGATTATCTTGGCAGATGAATTCTCACCAGACAACTGCCGCCTTTGGGATGCGGAAGGGCACCATATGGACAAGGATGTTTTCCGTAGAGATTTGGGTAGTTTAACGGATGTATATCAAGGTTGTGTTGGAGAAATTACAGGGCTTGAAATAATTTGGTTGAAAGGGAAAACCTTCGTCTTCGATAACCTATTTGAATAGAAATAAAGGAACTAAAATGGATAAACGTATTTTCGTTGAGAAAAAAGCTGATTTTCGTGTGAAATCGGACTCTTTAGTAAAAAGAATTACAGCATAATCTTCAGTTGAAAAACCTTGAAGGATCTTCGGATTGTTCAGGTTTACGATGTCTTTAATTTGGCGGAAGATTTGTTTGCGCGTGCGGAAAAAAACATATCTTTTCTCTGAGCAAGTGACCGATACTGTTTTGGACGAAGCTGCGGTTCAGGCTGATCTTTGAGAACTATGCTTTCTTTGCTATCGAAAGTTTGCCTGGTCAATTTGATCAACGGGCGGCATCTTCACAAGAAGCTTTTGCTGTTGTTGGGTAGTTCAAATGATGTAACAGTGAATACAGCACAATTGTACTTGGTTAACAAGGATATTGATGCGAATGAGTTGGAAGCTGTCAAAAACTACCTTTTGAACCCAGTGGATTCTCGTTTCAAAGACATCACTCTTGGCATTGCGAAACAGGATTTCTCTGAGTCTGATAAGACCATTCCAAGCTTGGATTTCTTTTGAAACTTATACGGCAGAAGATTTTTGCACAGTATAAAGGCTGAGCAAGGATTGGCAATGGAAGTGGATGACCTTCTCTTCATTCAAGATTACTTCAAATCCATTGGACGTGTACCAACTGAGACTGAGCTTAAGGTTTTGGATACTTACTGGTCTGACCACTGTCGTCATACGACTTTCGAGACTGAGTTGAAAAATATCGACTTCTCAGCTTCTAAAATTTGAAAAAAACAATTGCAAGCGACTTATGACAAGTATATTGCCATGCGTGATGAGTTGGGACGTACAGAAAAACCTCAAACCTTGATGGATATGGCGACTATTTTTGGCCGTTATGAGCGTGCTAATGGTCGTTTGGATGACATGGAAGTGTCTGATGAAATCAATGCCTGCTCAGTTGAAATTGAAGTAGATGTCGATGGTGTCAAAGAACCATGGCTTCTCATGTTCAAAAATGAAACTCATAACCACCCAACTGAAATTGAACCATTTGGTGGAGCGGCTACTTGTATCGGTGGTGCCATTCGTGACCCATTGTCAGGTCGTTCCATACGTTTACCAAGCCATGCGTATCTCAGGTGCTGGTGATATTACAGCTCCAATTTCAGAAACTCGCGCTGGTAAATTGCCACAACAAGTGATTTCTAAGACAGCGGCTCACGGTTATTCTTCATACGGTAACCAAATTGGTCTTGCGACAACCTATGTTCGTGAATACTTCCACCCAGGTTTCGTTGCTAAAAGCGTATGGAGCTAGGTGCAGTTGTCGGTGCGGCTCCTAAGGAAAATGTTGTCCGTGAAAAAAACCTGAAGCAGGCGATGTGATCATTTTACTCGGTGGTAAGACTGGACGTGACGGTGTCGGTGGTGCGACAGGTTCATCTAAAGTTCAAACAGTTGAATCTGTTGAAACAGCTGGTGCTGAGGTTCAAAAAGGGAATGCCATCGAAGAACGTAAGATTCAACGTCTTTTTCCGTAATGGGGAAGTAACACGTCTGATTAAGAAATCAAATGACTTTGGTGCTGGTGGTGTCTGTGTGGCTATCGGTGAATTGGCTGATGGTCTTGAAATTGATCTAGACAAAGTGCCATTGAAATACCAAGGCTTGAATGGGTACAGAAATTGCCATCTCTGAATCTCAAGAGCGGATGGCTGTAGTGGTTCGTCCAGAAGATGTAGATGCCTTCGTTGCAGCATGTAACAAAGAAAAATATTGATGCTGTTGTCGTTGCGACAGTGACGGAGAAAACCAAATCTTGTCATGCACTGGAATGGTGAAACCATCGTTGATTTGGAACGTCGTTTCCTTGATACAAACGGTGTACGTGTGGTTGTAGATGCTAAGGTGGTTGACAAGGATGTCAAGCTTCCAGAAGAACGTCAAACATCTGCTGCAACCCTTGAAGCTGATACTCTTGAAGTCCTGGCTGACCTTAACCATGCCAGTCAAAAAGGGTTTACAAACCATCTTTGATAGCTCAGTTGGTCGTTCAACAGTTAATCACCCACTCGGTGGGTCGCTACCAAATCACACCAACGGAAGCTTCTGTACAGAAATTGCCAGTCCAACATGGCGTGACTACAACTGCTTCTGTCATGGCGCAAGGATTCAACCCTTATGTAGCAGAATGGTCCCCATATCATGGTGCTGCTTATGCGGTCATCGAAGCAACTGCTCGTTTGGTTGCTGCTGGTGCCAACTGGTCTAAGGCTCGCTTCTCTTATCAAGAGTACTTCGAGCGTATGGATAAACAAGCAGAGCGTTTTGGTCAACCAGTAGCAGCTCTTCTTGGATCCATTGAAGCTCAGATTCAACTTGGTTTGCCATCTATCGGTGGGAAAGACTCTATGTCTGGTACCTTTGAAGAATTAACCGTACCACCAACCTTGGTTGCTTTTGGGGTAACAACTGCAGATAGCCGTAAGGTTCTTTCTCCAGAATTCAAAGCTGCTGGTGAAAATATTTACTACATTCCTGGTCAAGCTTTGGCACAAGAAATTGACTTCGAACTTATCAAGTCTAACTTTGCTCAATTTGAAGCCATCCAAGCTGACCACAAAGTGACAGCCGCATCAGCTGTTAAATATGGTGGTGTGGTTGAAGCTCTTGCCCTTGCAACATTTGGTAACCATATCGGAGCTAACGTTGAATTAGCTGACCTTGACACTAGCTTGACAGCTCAATTGGGTGGATTCGTCTTCACATCTCCTGAAGAAATTGCAGGTGTTGCCAAGATTGGACAAACAGTAGCTGACTTTACACTAGTTGTCAATGGTGTAACGCTTGATGGACACAAACTTGACAGTGTCTTCCAAGGTAAATTGGAAGAGGTTTACCCAACAGAATTTGCACAGGCAACTGAGTTGGAAGAAGTACCTGCTGTAGCATCAGATGCTGTGATTAAAGCTAAAGAAACAGTTGAAAAGCCAGTGATTTACATCCCAGTATTCCCAGGTACCAACTCTGAATACGACTCCGCTAAGGCCTTTGAAAAAGAAGGTGCCAAAGTCAACTTGGTACCATTTGTCACACTCAACGAAGAAGCGATTGTCAAGTCTGTTGACACCATGGTTGACAACATTGAAAAAGCCAACATTATCTTCTTTGCAGGTGGATTCTCAGCAGCGGATGAACCAGATGGATCAGCTAAATTTATCGTGAACATCTTGCTCAATGAAAAAGTTCGTGCAGCTATTGATCAGCTTTCATCGAACGTGGTGGCTTTGATCATCGGTATCTGTAACGGATTCCAAGCCCTTGTTAAATCAGGTCTTCTTCCATACGGTAACTTTGAAGATGCAAGCAGCACGAGTCCAACCCTCTTCTACAATGATGCCAACCAACACGTGGCTAAGATGGTGGAAACACGGATTGCCAATACCAACTCACCATGGCTTGCGGGAGTAGAAGTTGGAGACATCCACGCTATCCCAGTATCACACGGTGAAGGGAAGTTTGTCGTGACAGCTGAGGAATTCGCAGAGCTTCGTGACAATGGTCAAATCTTTAGCCAATATGTTGACTTTGACGGTAAACCAAGCATGGATTCAAAATACAATCCTAACGGATCTGTCAATGCCATCGAAGGAATTACCAGCAAGAACGGTCAAATTATCGGGAAGATGGGTCACTCAGAACGTTTTGAAGACGGTCTCTTCCAAAATATTCCAGGAAATAAAGATCAACATCTCTTTGCATCAGCAGTTCAATACTTTACTGGAAAATAAAAGGTATACAACATGACATACGAAGTAAAATCTCTTAATGAAGAGTGTGGAGTCTTTGGGATTTGGGGACATCCAGACGCAGCAAAACTCACCTATTTTGGCCTTCACAGTCTCCAACACCGGGGACAAGAAGGGGCAGGAATCCTGGCCAATGACCAAGGAACCTTGAGACGTCATCGGGATACAGGTCTGCTTTCAGAAGTCTTTCGGAATCCTTTAAATTTGGAAAAATTGACAGGATCTTCTGCTATTGGACATGTTCGCTATGCGACAGCGGGGGAAGCGTCTGTGGATAACATCCAACCCTTCCTCTTCCGCTTTCAAGATACGCAGTTTGGTCTGGCCCATAATGGGAATTTGACCAATGCCCAATCGCTTAAATCGGAATTAGAAAAAAATGGAGCCATCTTTAGCTCGACCTCTGACTCAGAAATTCTGGCCCACTTGATCCGTCGGAGCCACAACCCTTCCTTTATGGGGAAAATCAAGGAAGCACTCAATACGGTCAAAGGTGGATTTGCTTATCTGATGTTGTTTGAAGATAAGCTGATCGCAGCTCTAGACCCAAATGGATTCCGTCCTCTTTCCATCGGGAAAATGGCCAATGGTGCCTTGGTTGTTTCTTCGGAAACCTGTGCCTTTGAGGTGATTGGGGCAGAATGGATCCGAGATGTGCATCCTGGTGAGCTCGTGATCTTTGATGAAAATGGCATTACCTATGATCGCTATACGGATGATACTCAACTAGCAATTTGTTCTATGGAGTATATCTATTTTGCTCGTCCTGATTCCAATATCCAAGGGGTCAACGTCCATACAGCTCGCAAGCGGATGGGAGCTCAGTTGGCTAGAGAATTTAAGAACCAGGCAGATATTGTGGTGGGGGTGCCCAACTCTTCTCTCAGTGCGGCCATGGGCTTTGCGGAAGAATCCGGTCTGCCAAATGAAATGGGCTTGATCAAGAATCAGTATGTCCAACGGACCTTTATCCAACCGACTCAGGAATTGCGGGAACAAGGAGTGCGAATGAAGCTCTCTGCCGTATCTGGGTGTCGTGAAAGGCAAACGGGTTGTCATGATTGATGATTCCATCGTGCGTGGGACAACCTCTCGTCGGATTGTGAAACTGTTGAAAGAAGCAGGGGCTACCGAAGTCCATGTAGCAATTGCCAGTCCAGCTCTGGCTTATCCATGTTTCTATGGAATTGATATTCAGAGCCGTGAAGAGCTGATCGCAGCCAACCACACAGTAGAGGAAACTTGTGAGATTATTGGTGCGGATAGCTTGACCTACTTGTCCATTGATGGCTTGATTGATTCTATTGGCATTGATACCGATGCAGCAAACGGTGGTCTTTGTGTAGCTTACTTTGATGGGAAATACCCAACCCCTTTGTATGACTACGAAGAACGCTATTTGGAAAGTTTGAATGAGCAGACATCCTTTTATTAAGAATGTTTGCAAGTGAATCTGATCAATCATCAGTAGGATCTAGGAAAGAGAAAAAGGAATAAACAAATGACAAACAAAAATGCTTACGCGCCACGTCTCACTACTGACTAAAAGCTAAAGCATTTATCAGTAGACGCTTTGTCCTATGGGACCAAAGCTAGAGACCTGACTAGTATTTTTAGATAAAATAATTGTTTATCTAAAAATACGTCGCACTCTTTCTCAAAAAAAGAAAAGGATTAAAAAATGACAAATAAGAATGCATACGCTCAATCGGGTGTGGACGTTGAAGCGGGTTATGAAGTTGTTGAACGGATCAAAAAACACGTAGCACGTACGGAACGTGCGGGTGTTATGGGAGCTCTTGGTGGTTTCGGTGGCATGTTTGACCTTTCAAAAACAGGTGTCAAAGAGCCTGTTTTGATTTCAGGGACGGATGGTGTCGGAACTAAGCTGATGTTAGCTATCAAGTATGACAAACACGATACCATTGGTCAAGACTGTGTGGCTATGTGTGTCAACGATATCATCGCTGCAGGTGCAGAGCCCCTCTACTTCTTGGACTATGTCGCAACTGGTAAAAATGAACCAGCTAAACTAGAACAAGTCGTTGCTGGTGTGGCTGAAGGTTGTGTACAAGCAGGTGCAGCCCTCATCGGTGGGGAAACTGCTGAAATGCCTGGTATGTATGGCGAAGACGACTATGACTTGGCTGGTTTCGCAGTAGGTGTTGCTGAAAAATCTCAAATCATCGACGGTTCAAAAGTAGCTGCAGGGGATGTGATTCTGGGGCTTGCCTCAAGCGGTATCCACTCAAATGGTTACTCACTCGTTCGTCGTGTCTTTGCGGATTATACAGGTGAAGAAGTCCTCCCAGAATTGGAAGGCAAGAAACTTAAAGACGTTCTTTTGGAACCAACTCGTATCTACGTCAAAGCAGCTTTGCCACTCATCAAAGAAGAATTGGTCAACGGGATTGCCCACATCACAGGTGGTGGTTTCATCGAAAATGTACCACGTATGTTCTCAGATGACTTGGCTGCTGAAATTGACGAAAGCAAAGTGCCAGTTCTTCCGATTTTCAAAGCCCTTGAAAAATATGGCCAAATCAAACACGAAGAAATGTTTGAAATCTTCAACATGGGAATTGGTCTCATGCTTGCGGTCAAACCAGAAAATGTGGAACGTGTCAAAGAACTTCTTGATGAACCTGTTTATGAAATCGGTCGAATTGTGAAGAAAGATGGCGCAAGTGTGGTGATTAAATAATGGCTAAAAAGATTGCTGTTTTCGCTTCCGGGAATGGTTCAAACTTTCAGGTGATTGCGGAACAATTTCCAGTAGAATTTGTTCTTTTCAGATCACCGGGATGCCTATGTCTTAGAACGTGCCGAAAAGCTTGGTGTTTTAACCTATGCCTTTGAACTCAAAGAGTTTGAAAACAAGGCAGACTACGAAGGAGCCATCGTCGAGCTCTTGGATGAACACCAGATTGACTTGGTTTGTCTGGCAGGCTATATGAAAATCGTCGGTCCAACCTTGCTAGCAGCTTATGAAGGCCGTATCATTAATATTCACCCGGCTTATCTTCCTGAATTTCCAGGTGCTCATGGTATTGAGGATGCTTGGAATGCAGGCGTTGCTGAGAGCGGCGTGACTATTCACTGGGTGGACTCTGGTGTTGATACCGGTAAGGTCATCAAACAAGTCCGTGTGCCACGGCTTGAAGGTGATACCCTTGATACTTTCGAGACGCGCATCCACGAAACAGAGTACAAGCTCTATCCAGAAGTATTGGAACATTTGGGAGTTGCACGAAAATAAGGAAGCCCTAGAGCTGAAAAAACATTTTTGACTCTAGTAGATGAAGAACTTTTTTAAAAAAGGAAAAGAAAAAAATGACTAAACGCGCACTAATTAGTGTTTCAGACAAAGCGGGCATTGTTGAATTTGCCCAAGAACTCAAGAAACTTGGTTGGGATATCATCTCAACAGGTGGTACTAAAGTTGCCCTTGATAATGCTGGGGTAGACACCATTGCAATCGATGATGTGACGGGTTTCCCAGAAATGATGGACGGTCGTGTGAAGACCCTCCACCCAAATATCCACGGAGGTCTCCTCGCTCGTCGTGACCTTGATAGTCACCTAGAGGCAGCTAAGGATAATCAGATTGAGCTCATCGACCTTGTTGTGGTCAACCTTTACCCATTTAAGGAAACCATCCTTAAACCAGATGTGACTTACGCTGACGCGGTGGAGAACATTGATATCGGTGGACCATCCATGCTTCGTTCAGCAGCGAAAAACCACGCTAGCGTAACGGTTGTGGTAGACCCTGCTGACTATGCTGTGGTGCTTGACGAATTGGGAGCCAACGGCGAAACCACATACGAAACTCGCCAACGCTTGGCAGCGAAAGTTTTCCGTCACACAGCAGCTTATGATGCTTTGATCGCAGAATACTTCACTGCTCAAGTGGGTGAAAGCAAACCTGAAAAACTCACTTTGACGTATGATCTCAAACAAGCCATGCGTTACGGTGAGAACCCTCAACAAGACGCAGACTTCTACCAAAAAGCCTTGCCAACAGATTACTCGATTTCTTCAGCTAAACAGCTAAACGGGAAAGAATTGTCCTTCAACAATATCCGTGACGCGGATGCGGCAATCCGGATCATCCGTGATTTCAAAGACCGTCCAACCGTTGTGGCTCTCAAACACATGAACCCATGTGGGATCGGTCAAGCAGATGACATCGAAACTGCTTGGGACTATGCTTATGAGTCTGACCCAGTATCTATCTTCGGTGGTATCGTCGTTCTCAACCGTGAAGTGGACGCTGCGACAGCTCAAAAAATGCACGGTGTCTTCCTTGAAATCATCATTGCACCAAGCTACACAGATGAAGCGCTAGCCATTTTGACCAATAAAAAGAAAAACTTGCGGATCCTTGAATTGCCATTTGACGCTCAAGATGCTAGCGAAGTAGAAGCAGAATACACTGGAGTTGTTGGTGGACTCCTCGTTCAAAACCAAGACGTGGTGAAAGAAAGTCCAGCTGACTGGCAAGTGGTGACCAAACGCCAGCCAACCGAGACAGAAGCAACAGCTCTTGAGTTTGCTTGGAAAGCTATCAAGTATGTCAAATCAAATGGGATCATCGTGACCAATGACCACATGACACTTGGCGTTGGCCCAGGTCAAACCAATCGTGTGGCATCTGTCCGCATCGCTATTGACCAAGCTAAAGACCGCCTTGACGGTGCTGTCCTTGCTTCAGATGCCTTCTTCCCATTTGCAGACAACGTGGAAGAAATCGCCAAAGCAGGTATCAAAGCGATCATCCAACCAGGTGGTTCCGTCCGTGACCAAGAGTCGATCGAGGCTGCTGACAAATATGGCTTGACCATGATCTTTACAGGTGTTCGTCACTTCAGACATTAATCAAAAAAGGCACTCATCGATGGATGTGTGCCTTTTTTGCTGGTTAGGAATTCCTTAATTTGGATAGATATAGCTGACCGTTCCCCAGACAACATTCGTGGGGTCAAACCAGCCACGGAAATTGTTGATGGTCCGATTTCCATTGTAATTAGCTTCTTTCACTTGGATCTTTTGCTCATGTTCGACCTCCGTCACGACTGCAACGTGGCCATAGCCTCCATTATCCCAACAGGCGATAGCTCCGACCTCTGGGGTGTTTCCTGTCCGGAAGCCCGCAGCGCGTGCACTAGCTGCCCACATGCCACCGTTTCCCCACCAGTTTTGTGACCAAGGAGCTAGCTCTTTTGCCGCCCAGGTACATTCGCCGACGGGATAGTAATTATCCGGTTGAGTGACCAGTGGAGCAGGTTTAGCCCGCTCGACCTGAAATTCAGTGGCAAGTAAACCTTTTAACTGCCCCTTGTCTTTTTGGTAGACGTGGAGATGAAAGGTTCCTTTCCCTGTATGTTTCTCGGCATTGAAGGATAATTGGTAGCGGCCAGGTGCTGTTCTTTTTGCGGGATACCAGATCAAGTCGTCTTGGCCATCTTGTTCAGACCAGATGGGAAAGAAGACCTCCTCCACATCTTTAAAAAGCTGGAGTTGGATCTCAAATAGCTGTGCAGTGCTAGGTCGGACTGTAATCTTGGGTTGGGAAGAAGCCAGGTCTTTTTCTTCAACGATTGTCTGTAGAGGAAACAGTCCTTCAAGGTTTCCGTAAGAATTGATGCCGTAGACATGGATATGATAAAGTCCAGCTTGATCCAAATGATTGGTCAGAGGTACTTGTAAATCAAATCCATTTTCACCTCGTTGGATAGGATACCAAATGAGGTCGTCCTGTCCATTTTTCTCGGACCAAATGGGGACGCTAACGCTTTGGAAGCGGTCTGGAATGGTCCCGAGGTGGACAACTAATTGTCCCTTTTCCTTGTAGATATAATTGACATTTTGCTCTGCTCTAGCAACTTGTGAAGCCCCTGCCCAGAAAAGACAAGCTGCTAAGAGTAGTTTCTTCATTCTCTGCATAAAACTCCTTTTTTAAAAAATATTAGAGGTCTCAATTATAATATTCGTAAAAAGGAGCAGAAATTTAAAAAAATAATGAAAAAAAGTTTGTTTTCTAATGAAAATCATCGGATATTCCTTGAAATATTAGAATAAAACGAACGATTATGATATAATTTAATAAAATAATTCGCAAAAGAGGTTCGAGATGAAACTTTTGGTTGTTGGATCTGGCGGTCGTGAGCATGCGATTGCCAAGAAGTTGTTGGAGTCTACAAACGTTGAGCAGGTTTTTGTGGCTCCTGGTAATGACGGGATGCGATTAGATGGTCTGGATTTGATCAATATCGGAATTTCCGAACATTCTAAGCTGATTGACTTCGTAAAAGTCAACGATATTGCTTGGACCTTTATCGGTCCAGATGATGCCCTTGCGGCTGGTATCGTGGATGATTTCAATGCGGCTGGACTCAAGGCATTTGGTCCGACCAAGGCTGCGGCTGAGCTGGAGTGGTCTAAGGATTTTGCTAAGGAAATCATGGTCAAATATGACGTTCCGACAGCAGCCTATGGCACATTTTCAGATTTCGAGGAAGCCAAGGCTTACATCGAAGAAAAAGGCGCTCCAATCGTCGTCAAGGCAGACGGCTTGGCCCTTGGGAAAGGTGTCGTTGTTGCGGAGACAGTTGAGCAAGCCGTCGAAGCTGCTCACGAGATGCTTTTAGACAATAAATTCGGTGATTCAGGTGCGCGTGTGGTCATCGAGGAATTCCTTGACGGGGAAGAGTTTTCTCTCTTTGCCTTTGTCAATGGGGACAAGTTCTACATCATGCCAACGGCTCAGGACCACAAACGTGCCTATGATGGCGACAAGGGTCCTAACACTGGTGGGATGGGTGCCTATGCGCCAGTTCCTCACTTGCCACAGAGCGTGGTTGACACAGCGGTTGACACCATTGTCAAGCCAGTTCTTGAAGGCATGATTAAAGAAGATCGTCCCTATCTTGGTGTCCTTTACGCGGGGCTTATCTTGACAGCTGATGGCCCTAAAGTCATCGAGTTTAACGCTCGTTTCGGAGATCCTGAAACGCAAATCATCTTGCCTCGTTTGACATCTGACTTTGCACAAAACATCACGGACATTTTGGATGGCAAAGAGCCAGCCATCACGTGGACGGACAAGGGTGTGACACTAGGTGTGGTTGTAGCCTCAAACGGCTACCCACTCGCTTATGAGAAGGGTGTCAAGCTTCCAGCTAAGACAGAGGGTGACATCATCACTTACTATGCTGGTGCCAAATTTGCTGAAAATGGGCAAGACCTCCTCTCAAACGGAGGACGTGTGTATATGCTTGTCACAACAGCAGATACCGTCAAAGACGGCCAAAACACCATCTACAGCCAACTCGACAAACAAAACACAGAAGGCCTCTTCTACCGAACAGATATCGGTAGTAAGGCGAACAAATAAAATTTCAAAAGCGACTGAGTCGCCAAACCCGATAATGGTCGTTTGATTTGCGAGCGTTAGCGAGCTAGTATAGGATAATCGTCGCAGTAGTGGAACTCCTAGTAGCAAAGCTACTAGGAGCGGAAAACTGGAGACCTAGGCTCCAGTTTTAGTAATGGAACGCCCTAGGCGGTCGCTTACGTCCGCGCTACATTAGACGATTATTAAAAAGGAGAAGAAATGAAACCAGTAATTTCCATCATCATGGGCTCAAAATCCGACTGGGCAACCATGCAAAAAACAGCAGAAGTCCTAGACCGCTTCGGTGTAGCCTACGAAAAGAAAGTTGTCTCTGCCCACCGGACACCTAACCTCATGTTTAAACATGCCGAAGAAGCACGTAGTCGTGGTATTAAAGTCATCATCGCTGGTGCAGGTGGCGCAGCTCACTTGCCAGGGATGGTTGCTGCCAAAACAACTCTTCCAGTTATCGGGGTACCCGTCAAGTCTCGTGCTCTTAGTGGCGTAGATTCGCTTTATTCCATCGTTCAGATGCCGGGTGGGGTACCTGTTGCGACCATGGCTATCGGTGAAGCAGGTGCGACTAACGCCGCCCTCTTTGCTCTCCGTCTCCTCTCAGTAGAAGACCAGGCTATCGCGACAGCTTTGGCAGATTTCGCAGAAGAGCAAGGAAAAATCGCAGAGGAGTCTACAAATGAGCTCATCTAAAACAATCGGAATTATCGGTGGTGGTCAGCTGGGTCAAATGATGGCTATTTCTGCTATCTACATGGGGCATAAGGTTATCGCTCTGGATCCTGCTGCTGATTGCCCGGCCTCTCGCGTGGCGGAAATCATCGTGGCTCCTTATAATGATGTGGACGCTCTCCGTCAGTTGGCAGAGCGTTGTGATGTTCTTACCTATGAATTTGAAAATGTCGACGCTGATGGTTTGGATGCCGTTATCACATATGGACAACTCCCACAAGGAACAGACCTGCTTCGCATCTCCCAAAACCGTATCTTTGAAAAGGACTTTTTGTCAAACAAGGCTCAAGTGACCGTTGCACCCTACAAGGTCGTGACTTCTAGCCAAGATTTGGCAGATATCGACCTTTCTAAAAGCTATGTCCTCAAGACTGCGACCGGTGGCTACGATGGCCATGGTCAGAAGGTTATTCGTTCGGCAGAAGATTTGGCAGAAGCCAATGCGCTAGCTGATTCAGCAGACTGTGTTTTAGAAGAATTTGTCAACTTTGACCTTGAAATTTCTGTTATTGTATCAGGAAATGGCAAGGATGTGACAGTTTTCCCAGTTCAGGAAAATATCCACCGCAACAACATTCTTTCAAAGACAATTGTGCCAGCTCGTATTTCAGAAAGTCTAGCTGAAAAAGCCAAAGACATGGCCGTGCGAATTGCAGAACAGCTGAACCTATCTGGAACTCTTTGTGTGGAAATGTTTGCGACAGCAGATGACATCATCGTCAACGAAATCGCGCCACGCCCACATAACTCTGGACACTACTCAATCGAAGCCTGTGATTTTTCACAATTTGACACCCATATCTTGGGCGTTCTCGGAGCACCACTTCCTGCTATTCACCTCCATGCGCCTGCTCTTATGCTCAACGTCCTCGGACAACACGTCGAAGCAGCTGAAACATATGTGACAGAAAATCCAAGCGCCCACCTCCACTTATATGGTAAACTAGAAGCAAAGCACAACCGCAAGATGGGACATGTGACTTTGTTTAGTGATATGCCAGACGAGGTTGAAGAGTTTGGAAAAGGGATTGATTTTTAGCCTAGTCTTGAAATTGAAAAAGGGAAGTTTATGGATTTACTATTGATTGACAACTCAAATATTTTTATTGAAGTCCAAAAGAATATAGGTAAAGATGGAAGATTTGATTATGAAAAATTTGTAAAGAATCATACGAATTCTAAAGATCAGAGAAAGATTATAGTCGGATCCACTCCTCCAAAGAGTGATACATTTTGGACAACAATGGAAAATAAAGGATTTGAAGTTATTACATATGAACGAACTAAATCTGGCGAGAAAAATGTTGACACTCGTATTGTAGCTGAAGGAGTTGAATTTATTACAAAGCAGAAGGAGCCTGGGACGTTAGTTCTAATGAGTGGGGACCTTGATATGAGTGTTCTTGTAGAAAAAGGCGTATGAAAGAGATTGGAGTATTATATTATGGTCATGGAAAGATAGTTTAAGTAACGAATACTTAGATGTAAAGGAAATTACAATTAAATATCTTGATGATGTAGCAGAAGGTTTAATTTATTTTAATCGTGATAATGATGGATATTATGAAAAAGAATATTTTAGAGAAAGAGAAATACGTCTTGCAAGAGAAAAAAACAGGATCGAGAATTTAATCAGGCTAAGCAGTGTGCAAAAAAATAAAATCTCTAGGTTATGTTATATAGATAAAAAAATATCTATTTGAAGCGAATTGACGAATTAGTTAATTTTTGAACAAATTTCAGAAATTAATAGGATCGTTTCTGATGCTAAATCGGAAGATTTAAATCTGAAAAAAACGAAGCAATAGAAAAAGAGAATGAACAGAAAAAGACTTACTAAAGAAGCTAAAAGACAAGCACGAAAAAGAAATGTTGAGACGAAATTGGAGCTTGATTGCGACTGGATCGGCTACAGTTGCTGGATTTATTGTTTACACTATTAAAAAAAATAAAAAAAATAATATACTTTTATCAACAAATATAATTGTATCAGTAGATACAATTATATAGAAAGGAAGTATGACTATGATTCAATTTATTGTCAACGCTTTTGTTGAAAAAGATAAGACTGGAGCAGTCATCGAAGTCTTGTATGCTAGTAGCGATCACGAAAAGGTGAAAGCTAAGTATGAAGAGCTAGTTGCACAATATCCTGAAAACTATTTAGCCATCTATGATTTACCGTTGGATACGGATTTGAATACACTAGATCACTATCCATCTGTGTGGATTGGGAAAGAGGAGTTTGAGTGATGGGAAGGAGATTGATGAAAAAAGTATATCTTGATGAATCTGGTAATACAGGTGGTATTGCTGAAAAAAATGGAAAATTCAATATCGGGCAACAAAATTATTTTGTATATGGTGGAGTTATTACAGATGAATCAGAGGAACCTCTTCTATTAAGTCAATATTCTCAGTTTAAGTTAGATCATAAATCTATTCAAGATGAGAAAAAAATGAAATAAAAAGGAAATGATCTCTTTATAAACAAAAAGATGAATAATAGAGCTTTTAGAAGATTTTTATTTCTAATTATTTAGATAGTAGTCATTTTTATGTTAATATATACGACAAATATTTTTTTATATTGCTACTGAATTAGTTATTAGCATTTTTAGGTTTTGAATTTCGTGATAAAAAAATCTAGCATATTTTTTTATGAAATGATAAATTCGTTGTTGAAATATGATGGCTTTTTGCAGATTGAAAATCTATTTTTTTAAAAGCTACGAATATAGACAAATCGGATTTAAAGGAGCGTGAGAAAACTTTACTAACAACATTGAGACAATTTCGAAAAATTGATTCGACAGGATTCCCAATTTAAATTTCTTAACTCAAGAATAAAAAGAATTAATTAAAGATAAGAAATCTATTTCTCAGATATCAAATTCGATTTTTATATAAAGGGGCATATACTCAAGATCGCAAAAATTAGTAACTTAATAAATTTAACTGCATTAGGAGAGTTATTAGTACAACTAATAAAACAGGGCAGAATTGATGAGAATAGTTCTATTATTATAGATCCAATTTGTAGCATAGATGAAGTTATACTGAGTGAGTTAGCAGCTGCGTCATTAGATCTAAGTATTTCTGAGGGAAGCCATGTTGATGAATTAATTCAATATGCAGATAATGTAGTTTCAGTTGTTTATAAGTCTTTTAGTAATATTATCAAAGACTTTAAAAAAATAAAAGGTGCTTCTTGGACAATTAATACGAATAATCTTTGGAGTTTGCTAGTATTTTTCATTTGTCTTATCAAAAAAATAGATTGTAATAATATAAAATTCACGTTATCAATAGATGATTGGGCATTTTGTTTAGCAATCGCTAAACTACAATTTGGAGTTACGGCTTTAGAGCAAAAATTCGGATATAAATCAACTTGTAAAAGTCATTGAGTTGTTAAATAGTGATCTATCAGAAATAAATGAATCATTTTTGGATAGAGTATCAAAATTCCCGTAATCTGATTATTAATAATTATAACAGTATGGATTATAATGTTTTAGAAGATTTGAATCAATTACTTAATTAAAAAAAACAAAAAAGAAAGGAACAAGGGTACTCGTATTCACAAAAACTGAATACGGACTACGGAATTGGTCAAAAAGATAGTTTTTCCTAGAAGCTGACGCTTCTTCGTCTAAACTCCTATTTTGACTGTGTCCGCTCAACGCCCTTAATATCTTAATTATGATCGAACGTTACTCTCGCCCAGAAATGGCGAACATTTGGACTGAAGAAAATAAATACCGTGCTTGGCTTGAGGTGGAAATCTTGGCTGACGAGGCGTGGGCTGAGTTGGGAGAAATCCCTAAGGAAGATGTGGCTTTGATTCGCGAGAAAGCGGACTTTGACATCGACCGTATTTTGGAAATTGAGCAGGAGACGCGTCACGATGTGGTGGCTTTCACGCGTGCGGTTTCTGAGACTCTGGGTGAAGAGCGCAAGTGGGTCCACTATGGTTTGACTTCTACTGACGTGGTAGATACTGCCTATGGTTACCTCTATAAACAAGCCAATGACATCATCCGCAAAGACCTTGAAAACTTCCTCAACATCATCGCTGACAAAGCGAAAGAACACAAGTTCACCATCATGATGGGTCGTACCCACGGGGTGCACGCTGAACCGACAACTTTTGGTCTTAAATTGGCCACTTGGTACAGCGAAATGAAGCGCAACATCGAGCGTTTCGAGCATGCGGCTGCTGGTGTGGAAGCTGGTAAGATTTCTGGTGCGGTTGGTAACTTTGCCAACATCCCACCATTCGTAGAGCAATATGTCTGCGACAAGCTTGGTATCCGTGCTCAAGAAATCTCTACACAGGTGCTTCCTCGTGACCTTCACGCTGAGTACTTTGCGGTTCTCGCCAGTATCGCAACATCTATCGAGCGTATGGCAACGGAGATCCGTGGTCTTCAAAAATCAGAACAACGTGAAGTGGAAGAGTTCTTTGCTAAAGGTCAAAAAGGGTCTTCAGCAATGCCTCACAAACGCAACCCGATCGGTTCTGAAAACATGACAGGTCTGGCGCGTGTCATTCGTGGTCACATGGTGACAGCCTATGAAAACGTAGCACTTTGGCACGAACGTGATATCTCTCACTCATCAGCTGAGCGTATCATCACACCAGATACAACCATCTTGATTGACTACATGCTTAACCGTTTTGGAAACATCGTTAAGAACTTGACAGTCTTCCCTGAAAACATGATCCGCAACATGAACTCTACATTTGGTCTCATCTTTAGCCAACGTGCCATGTTGACTTTGATTGAAAAAGGCATGACCCGTGAGCAAGCTTACGACCTCGTTCAACCGAAGACAGCTCAATCATGGGATAACCAAGTCGACTTCAAACCACTTCTTGAAGCAGACCCAGAAGTGACTTCCCGCCTCACTCAAGAAGAAATCGACGAAATCTTCAACCCAACTTACTACACCAAACGTGTGGATGAAATCTTCGAACGCATCGGTTTGGGTGACTAATCGCAACTAAAAAACGGGAATTTGAAAAATAGACGAAAAGAGGCTGGGACAAAAGTCCTAGCCTCTTTTCTTTGCCTATATCAGGTGCTCTAGACCCTGAATTTATCATAATAAATTTTTGACTGATTAAACTATTTATAGGAAGTCTATCACTAATTATAGATTATTCGTTTTACATGTTTTAGGAACTATTTTTTTCATGCTATAATTTAGTATCATAAAAAGTCTGAGGCCAGACCCCAGACTTTGAATGATCAATGATCACGATCACAAGAGATAAATTTGATTTTATAGTAGTCACCGCGTTTATAGGTTTCGCTATATTCGAGAATTTGACCGGTCGCTTCCAATTTTGTCGTCTTCACTTGACGGACAGTTGGGAAGTTTTTCATCGATATTCAACACAGAAGCGATTTTTGCTTGGTGTTGGGAAATACAATATCATTGATTTCTTCAAAGTGTTCATCATTCATATGGATATGATAATCTTCTTTAAAGCGATCATAAATCGAACTATAGTAATCTAAGCTCGGATAATTTGGGTTAATATATTGCTCTGGGACATAGGTCTGGTGGTAGATATAGGTATCTTCACCAATATGACGAGTCCGATCAATCTTATAATAGAATTGAGTCGGAGCAAGTCCCCAGTTTATCCAGGATATTCAGCGCATTGCCACGCTTAATAGAGAGAACTTTTACGGTCGCTTTTTTTGGATAGGGAAGGTTTCAACGTCTGAAAACTCAACCAGTTTGTGTTTTTCTAGCGCGCGAAACAAAGGTTCCTTTTCCCTTGTTGGCGGACGATGTATCCATCGCTAGCCAAATCGTTCAAAAGCACGAACAACAGTAATCGAGCTAACATTATAAATCTTAATCAGCTCGGCTTCGTGTAAAAATTTATCTCCATTTTTCGAATTTACCTGAGATAATTTGTTGCTTCAAATCATCTTTGATGTGTTGGTATTTTTGGGATTGCCATGTGCTTCACCTCTTCTTTCGATATCCCTTGTTAATATTATTTTAACATATTTTTTTCAAAAAGTGGTTGACATTTTTTTATTAATATATTATATTGATAAATGAAAAGGGTTTCTTAGAAGGAGGTTCTCAGTATGGGGGCATTTGAAATCCGTGAAGATTTTTTTATTTAAATGATCAACCTTTTAAGATTTTTATCTGGTGCAATTCATTATTTTTCGGATCGATCGTGAGGATTGGTATCATTCCTTATATAACCCTAAAAAGCTCTAGGTTTTTAATACTGTTGAAACCTATGTTCCATGGAATGCTCATGAGCCACAAAGAGGCCACTTTCACTTTGAAGGAATTTGGACCTGGAGCACTTTATCCAAGTGGCTCAAGAGTTGGATCTGTATGTGATTCTCCGTCCCATCACCGTTTATCTGTTCGGAGTGGGAATTTGGGGCTTGCCAGCCTGGTTAATCGAAGAAGACCTTCGGATTCGCTCATCGGATCCGGCCTTTCTCAGGAAGTGGCTCGCTATTACGACGAACTCCCTGCCACGTGTGGCCAAGTACCAATTGGATCGTGGGGGCAATATCCTCATGATGCAGGTTGAGAACGAATATGGCTCTTATGGCGAAGACAAAGGCCTACCTTCGGGCGATCAGAGATCTAATGATTGAGCGGGACATTACCTGTCCACTCTTTCACCTCTGATGGACCTTGAGGGCGACTCTTCGAGCAGGGACCTTTGATTGAGGATGGACTCTTTGTAACCGGTAATTTTTGGTTCGCGTGCAAATTACAACTTTCTCTCAGATGAAAGAGTTCTTTGCTGAGCATGACAAAGAGTGGCCACTCATGTGTATGGAATTTTTGGGATGGCTGGTTCAATCGGTGGAAAGAACCCTATCATCAAGCGAGATCCAGAAGAGTTGGCAGAAGCAGTCCATGAAGTCTTACAAGAAGGCTCTATCAATCTCTACATGTTTCCATGGTGGGACCAACTTTCGGATTTATGAACGGTTGCTCAGCACGAGGGAACCGTGGATTTGCCCACAGGTAACATCCTATGACTATGATGCTCTCTTAGATGAGCAGGGCAATCCCGACTCCTAAGTACCATGCAGTCAAACAGATGATGGCGACCTACTATCCAGAGTATCCACAGATGGATCCGCTTGTGAAGTCGACTTTGCCAGAGCATAGACTAAAGGTAACCAACAAGACTAGTTTAGTTGGTAATTTAAATGAGATTGCTCAGGTCACAGAAAGTCTTTATCCACAGACCATGGAAGAAATCGACCATCCCCATTAGGCTATCTGCTCTATGAGACAGATGTTGAAATGGATGCGGAAGAAGAGCGCTTGCGTATCATCGATGCGCGTGATCGGGTACAGGTTTATGCCAATAATCAGTTGATTGCCACTCAATACCAAGAAGAAATCGGTCAAGATCTTTTTTTAAACGGAAAAAAGAAAACGATTACAAACTTAAAACTCTTGATCGAAAATATGGGACGAGTCAATTATGGACACAAGCTCCTAGCGGATACGCAGCGAAAAGGAATACGTACAGGAGTTTGTATCGATCTTCATTTCAAGCTTGATTGGAAACAATATGCGCTTGATTTTAGCCAGCTGGATCGCTTGGATTTTTCGAAAGAATGGCAAGAAGGTCAACCAGCTTTTTATCAATTTGCTTTTCATCTAGATCAGGTTGAGGATACCTTCCTTGATATGACTGGATTTGGAAAAGGGATCGTTCTTGTAAATGGCCACCATATCGGTCGTTTCTGGGAAGTCGGTCCAACACTCTCCCTCTACATCCCTCATGGTTTTCTCAAAGATGGGGAAAATGAGATCCTCGTCTTTGAGACAGAGGGCACTTGGACGGAGACCTTAAAACTTGTTTCACAACCTACATTCAAAGAAGTAAAGGGGGAAAACTTATGACTATTGTAGGATGCCGTATCGATGGACGTTTGATCCACGGGCAGGTAGCCAACCTTTGGACTACCAAACTAAATGTTTCACGTATCATGGTGATCGATGATGAAGTCGCTCAAAATGATATCGAAAAAAGTGGTTTGAAACTAGCGACACCACCTGGTGTCAAGCTCAGTATCTTGCCAGTAGCAAAGGCTGCAGAAAATATCTTGGCTGGAAAATATGACAGCCAACGTCTCTTCATCGTAGCCCGCAAGCCAGACCGCTTCCTTGGTTTGGTAGAAGCAGGTGTACCACTTGAAACCTTAAACGTAGGGAACATGTCTCAATCAGATGAGACTCGTCCGATTACTCGTTCGATCAACGTAGTGGATGCCGATGTGGAAGCTTTCCACAAGCTAGCTGAAAAAGGAGTTAAGTTAACTGCTCAAATGGTTCCAAATGATCCAGTTGAAGACTTCTTGAAGTTGCTCAAATAGTTTATAAATAAAAAAGAAAAATTTTAGGAGGAAATTGTCATGATACAATGGTGGCAAATTTTACTACTTACTTTGTACTCAGCTTATCAAATCTGTGATGAGTTGACGATTGTTTCATCAGCAGGCTCACCAGTCTTTGCTGGTTTCATTACAGGACTTGTCATGGGAGATTTAAAGACAGGTCTCTTTATCGGAGCTTCTCTTCAATTGACAGTGCTCGGTGTTGGTACTTTCGGTGGAGCTTCTCGTATTGACGCTACTTCTGGTGCCGTTCTTGCGACTGCCTTCTCAGTAGCACAAGGGATTGATCCAGAGCTTGCTATTGCTACAATCGCTGTGCCGGTAGCAACTTTGTTGACATACTTTGATATTCTTGGTCGTATGACTACAACTTACTTCGCTCACCGTGTAGATGCTGCGATTGAACGCTTTGATTACAAAGGCATCGAACGCAACTATCTCCTTGGTGCTCTTCCTTGGGCTCTTTCTCGTGCTCTCCCAGTTTACTTCGCGCTTGCTTTGGTGGATCTTTCGTAGAAACTGTTGTTACAGGTCTTGCTAATGTACAATGGTTGGCAAACGGTCTGAAACTTGCAGGTCAAATGCTTCCAGGTCTTGGATTTGCGATCTTGCTTCGTTACCTTCCTGTTCGTCGTAACCTTCACTATCTTGCCCTTGGCTTTGGTTTGACAGCTATGTTGACAGTGCTTTATAGCAATGTTCAAAGCCTTGGTGCTGCAGTGTCTAGCATTGTCGGTTCTGAAGTGTTCGCTAAACTTCCAGAAGAACAAGCTATTACTTTTGTTAACAACTTCAAGAGTGTATCTATGATTGGTATTGCCATTATCGGTATCTTCCTTGCAGTGCAACACTTCAAAAACAGCCAACGTACAGTCGTAGCTGCTCCAGCAAGCAATGTAGAAAGCGGGGAAATTGAAGATGACGAATTCTAATTACAAACTAACAAAAGAAGATTTTAAACAAATCAACAAACGTAGCCTCTTCACCTTCCAATTGGGTTGGAACTACGAACGGATGCAGGCTTCTGGTTACCTTTATATGCTTTTACCTCAGTTGCGTAAAATGTATGGTGATGGCACTCCAGAATTGAAAGAAATGATGAAATTGCATACGCAATTCTTCAATACTTCACCATTCTTCCACACCATTATCACTGGTTTTGACCTCGCTTTGGAAGAAAAAGATGGTGTCAAATCAAAAGATGCGGTCAATGGTATCAAGACAGGTCTCATGGGACCATTCGCTCCTCTTGGGGACTCAATCTTTGGATCATTGGTACCAGCTATTATGGGTTCAATCGCAGCAACTTTGGCTGTTGCAGGAAACCCAGCCGGTATCTTCTTGTGGATCGCTGTGGCAGTTGCTTATGACATTTTCCGTTGGAAACAGTTGGAATTTGCCTATAAAGAAGGGGTTAACCTCATCAACAACATGCAAAGTACCTTGACAGCTTTGATTGATGCAGCTGCCGTTCTGGGTATCTTCATGGTTGGTGCCTTGATTGCCAGCATGATTGGTGTTGAAGTTTCTTGGGCTCCACACATTGGGGACAAAGCGATTGAAATTCAAGATATGCTCAACCTTATCTTCCCACGTTTGGTACCAGCTATCATCACAGGTGTGATCTACTGGTTGCTTGGACGTAAAGGTATGAACTCTACAAAAGCTATCTTGCTCATCATCCTTGCAGCAATCGCATTCTCAGCATTTGGCCACTTCTTCTTTGGAATGGCATAATGGAGTAAGGTATGGCAAAACAGTTAGTATTGGTCAGTCATGGTCGCTTCTGTGAAGAGCTCAAAGCCAGTACAGAAATGATTATGGGACCACAAGACAATATTCATGCCGTGGCCCTCTTGCCAGAGGAAGGTCCTGAGGAGTTTACAGCCAAGTTTGAAGCCTGTGTTGCAGACTTTGAGGACTATATCGTCTTTGCGGATCTTTTGGGAGGCACTCCTTGTAATACAGTTAGCCGTCTGATTCTTGAAGGGACGCGCCATTGACCTCTATGCAGGGATGAACTTGCCAATGGTAATTGAATTTATTAATAACAGCCTGGTCGGAGGAGAAGAAGCTTATCCAGCGCGTGCACAAGAAAGCATCGTGAAGGTTAATGATCTTTTATCCAACTTTGATGACGACGAGGATGAATAAGATACGATAGCGAAAACCGCTTGAACATTCGGAATGGGGCTGGGACAATTGTCTCGGCCTCTTACCGCTTATAAGGCGGGTAGAAAAGAGGAGAAGCATGCTAGATTATACAAAAGAAGAACTGCTTGAACTGGGGGCTGAAATTACGACACGCGAAATTTACCAGCAACCAGAAGTTTGGAAAGAAACCTATCGTCTCTATCAAGAGAAAGCGAAAGAAATCCAAGAGTTTTTAGAGACCATTGGGAAGCGTCATGGCTACATCAAGGTTATCTTGACAGGAGCTGGGACCTCAGCCTATGTGGGGGATACCTTGGTTCCGTATTTGCAGGAAGTGCACGATGAACGCCATTGGAATTTCCAATCCATTGCGACGACCGATATCGTGGCGCATCCACAAACCTATCTCAAAAAAGAAGTGCCGACTGTCTTGGTTTCCTTTGCACGAAGTGGCAACTCGCCTGAAAGTGTCGCAACCGTGCAGTTAGCTCAAGACTTGGTGGATGAACTCTATCAGATCACCATTACCTGTGCAGCAGAAGGAAAACTGGCCCAGCAGGCCCACGGAGATGAGCGCAATCTCTTGCTTCTCCAGCCAAAAGAAACCAACGACGCCGGCTTCGCCATGACCTCCAGCTTTACTTCTATGCTTTTGACAGCCCTCTTGGTCTTTGATCCCAAGTGAGGAAGAAATCAAGGCAAAAACGAGTGGAAGAATTGATTTATCTGTCAGAGCAGGTCTTGGAGAAAGATCGCGAGGTCAAGGAAGTTGTAGATTTAGACTTCGAACGCGTCATCTATCTAGGAGCAGGACCTTTCTTCGGGCTAGCTCATGAAGCTCAGCTCAAGATTTTAGAATTGACAGCTGGTAAAATCGCGACCATGTATGAGAGTCCCTGTCGGCTTCCGTCACGGACCGAAATCCCTCATCAATGACCAAACTCTGGTCTTGGTATTTTGGCTCCATTGATCCTTATACACGCCAGTACGATTTGGATTTGGTTGGAGAAGTGGCGGGAGATCAGATTGCCCGTCAGGTCGTCCTCTTGACCGACCAAGCTGCTGGGATTGAGCATGTACGTGAAGTGTTGGTAGCCTCTTCAGCAGACTCACTGGATATCTACCGTGCCTTCCCATACATTATCTACGGTCAATTGATCTCTCTTGACTTCGCTCAAGGTTCAAAATCGCCCAGACACACCATCACCGACAGGAACGGTGAACCGTGTTGTACAAGGAGTGGTGATTCACCCTTTTCACTAGAATGAATGATGTTGGAGGAGACAACTTGTGAAACACTATCAAAAAAATATCTATTTGGTCAACTGGACGGCCAAGACGTAGAAGCGTATCGCCTCGAAAATGACCTGGGTTATCAATTGTCTGTCATGACTTATGGAGCTACTATTTTAGAGTATGTAACACCAGACAAACAGGACCAATTCGCTAATATTGTTTTGGGCTTTGACAATTTTGATGCCTATGTCGGCAATAGCCCTAAATATGGAGCCAGTATTGGTCCAGTCGCTGGTCGAATCGCAGGTGCCAGCTTTGACCTCGATGGGCAAACCTATCACTTGGAAGCCAATAATGGAACCAACTGCAACCATAGTGGATCGACTGGATGGGACAGCGCCTTGTTTAGCGTGGAGTCGGTGACGGACCAAGAAATCACTCTGTACACAGAGCGTGCAGATGGCACCGGTGGATTCCCTGGGAATCTCAAGATCTGGGTGACCTATGCTTTGACTGAAGCAGGGGAGCTGGAAATCAGTTACCGAGTAGAGACAGACCAGGACACCCTAGTCAATCCGACCAACCACAGCTATTTCAACCTATCAGGAAACTTCACTCAGCCGATTAATGACCATGTCTTTCAGATCAACCATCAAGGGCTTTACCCTATCCATCCCGACGGTGTCCCTCTTCACACTGTGGACAAAGAAAGTCCGGTTGTTCAGCATCTCTACCAAGCTATGCTCTTAGAGGATCTCTTTAAGGATTCTGATCCGCAAATCCGCCTGGTAGAAGGCTTGGACCATCCATTTGCTCTTCCAGAAGGGCATGAGAATGCAGGCTTCTTCTATCATCAGCCGTCTGGACGCTTTTTGACCTTCAAGTCAGAAGCTCCCGCCTTGGTGGTGTATTCTGCTAACTTTGTGGATGAAACGGTTTATCTGGAAGGCAAACCAATGGTTCAACACAATGGCTTGGCTCTAGAATTCCAAATCGTACCAGATGCCATTCATAGCGACCAAGCTGAAAAGGTTATCTTGAGAGCGGGTCAAATCTTCACCAGCAAGACCAGCTACCATGCCATTGCTAAGAAATAGATAAGAAAGAGAGGGTGACAAACAAGGATGTGAAATCTTTGCTTGGAACCTCCTCTTTTTTGAAAAAAAATTTTTAAAAATGACTATAAGGAAACTTTAAGCTTCCCGTCGTATACTAATACCATCATCAAAGACCTCCTAACTTTGAATGATAAAACTCCTAAAACTTTTTCATAATAATCTCCCTATAAGAGCCACCAAAACCGGTGGCTTTTTTTCTGGGAGTGAGACAGAACAATTTTTTAAAATTGTTCGTTGTCTCACCCCCGCACAGTTGATTAGGTAATCTTTGGAGCTATAAGAGCGAACAAAGATACCAATCAACCACTGCGTTATGTAATTATTACTAAACCTATTTCATCTAACCAAGCCTGATAGGGACGTAGACGAGCTTAGGTACGTAGACGCAGTTGGAACGCTAGCGAGAACTACGATCCATAAAAACACGTTCTATTTGTAGTACCGAAGGTATCATTTTTTGCTATAATAGACTGTATGAGTAGAATTTTAGACAATGAAATCATGGGCGATGAAGAGGCTGTTGAACGGACGCTACGCCCGCAATATTTACATGAATATATCGGCCAGGATAAGGTCAAGGACCAGCTAAAAATCTTTATTGAAGCGGCTAAGCTTCGGGATGAAGCGCTGGACCATGTCCTTCTTTTTGGCCCCCCGGGACTGGGGAAAACCACTATGGCCTTTGTCATTGCCAATGAGCTGGGTGTTAATCTCAAGCAGACTTCCGGTCCTGTCATTGAAAAGGCTGGTGACCTGGTAGCTATCCTCAATGACCTAGAGCCGGGCGATGTTCTCTTTATCGATGAGATCCACCGTCTGCCTATGTCAGTCGAAGAAGTGCTTTACAGCGCCATGGAAGATTTTTACATCGATATCATGATTGGCGCTGGCGAGACCAGTCGGAGTGTCCATCTGGATCTTCCGCCTTTCACTTTGATTGGGGCGACGACCCGAGCGGGTATGCTGTCCAATCCCTTGCGCGCTCGCTTTGGGATTACGGGTCATATGGAATACTACGAGCAAGATGATCTGACAGAGATTGTCGAGCGGACCGCTGAGATTTTTGAAATGGAAATTACCCACGAAGCTGCTGAAGAGCTTTCTCTTCGTAGTCGTGGGACCCCTCGGATTGCCAACCGCTTGCTCAAACGGGTGCGCGATTTTGCCCAGATTATGGGCGATGGCTTGATTGATGAGACTATTACCGACAAGGCCCTCTCCATGCTGGATGTGGACCATGAAGGACTGGACTATGTCGATCAAAAAATCCTGCGCACCATGATTGAGATGTATCGGGGAGGACCAGTTGGCCTTGGGACCCTATCGGTCAATATTGCTGAAGAACGCGAGACTGTAGAAGATATGTATGAACCTTACTTGATTCAGAAAGGCTTTATCATGCGGACCCGTACAGGGCGCGTGGCAACCCGCAAGGCCTATGAACACCTAGGCTATCCCTACAATGGAGACTAGCAGAAGATGCTGACAGAAGAAACGATCGTAGAACAACTCCAAGCGGATCCGGAGATGATGGCGGTCTTGGCCATTATTCGAGATCTAGATTTGGCAGATGCCTGGTTAGCAGCGGGTGCAGTACGAAATTTTATCTGGAACCAGCTTTCTGGAAGACCAGGATTTGACGCAAGGACAGATATGGACCTGGTCTTTTATGACCCCGTGATCAGCTATGAGGAAACGCAGCAGATTGAGCAGGAATTAAAGAAGGTATTTCCCCAGTATGCATGGGAAGTGAAGAATCAAGTCTACATGCACCAGCATAGCCCGGGGACGGCCCCTTATCGCAGTGCTTGTGATGCGGTTTCTAAATACCCCGAGCAGTGTACGGCACTTGCGGTTCGCCTAAGGAAAGATGGTCAGTTGGAGCTCTTTCTCCCCTATGGGACAAGGGATATCGAAGACTTCGTCGTTCAGCCGACTCCACATTTTTTAGCCAGCCCAGAGCGCTTGGTGGTTTATACGGAACGCATGCGGAAGAAAGATTGGAAACGAAAATGGCCAAGCCTTCAGATCATCTTGCCTAACTAAAAAAAGAAAGTCAGCCCACCTCAACGGTGGACAGGCTTTTTCGTCTTGCCTCAAAAATTATAATTTTAGCAGATTATATTTTTTTCTACATTCTGTTATAATAGAAAGGAGGTGCTGTCATGAAAAAAATCGTATTTGTGTGTTTAGGAAATATTTGTCGAAGCCCCATGGCGGAGTTTGTCATGAAGGACTTGACCAACCAGTATGAGATTGAAAGTCGTGCTACTTCTAACTGGGAGCATGGGAACCCTATTCACCAAGGGACTCAAAAGATTTTTCGTAGTCATGGCGTGCCCTATGATGCATCTAAAACATCCCTTCAAATCAGTGACCAAGATTTTCATACCTTTGATCTGATCTTAGGAATGGATGAGAACAATGTGGCCGACCTCAAACGAATGGCACCGCCTGGAACAGAGCACAAGATTCATCTCTTTGCAGGAGAAAGTGTCCCAGATCCATGGTACACAGGAGATTTCGAAGAGACCTATCGCCGTGTCCTAGCTGGTTGTCAAGAATGGTTGGATCGATTAGAAGATTAGTTTCGGACTTGCTCCTTAAATGAGTAACCGGTTGAATAGAAACAGAATGAACAGAATATGGAAAAAATAAAAGAATTATATGAGACCTATAAGGTCTATGTTACGAGAGAGAATATTGAACGATTGTCCTTGGGGATTATTGTTCTGTCTGCTTTGTGGGTTTTTCTTTCCTCCATTCCTTTCAGAGGTGTTTTGACCCTCGATAAGGGAGCTATTCGCTACGATGGAAGTATCGTACGAGGCAAGATGAATGGCCAAGGGACGGTGACCTTTGAAAACGGAGACACCTACAAGGGCAATTTTGTCAATGGGACTTTTAGTGGTCATGGAACCTTTACAGCCAAGGCTGGTTGGAAATATGAAGGTGAATTTGTCAATGGCCAACCAGAAGGCCAGGGAACCTTGACGACAGAACAAAATGTCGTTTATAAGGAACGTTTAAACAAGGAATTTATCAAAATGCGAATTAAATGGTTTTCATTGGTACGGATAACGGGACTTCTTCTCGTTCTTCTCTACCATTTCTTTCAAAAAGTTTTTCCTGGTGGATTTATTGGAGTCGATATCTTCTTTACTTTCTCAGGATTTTTTTGATCACGGCTCTTCTGATCGATGAGTTTGCCCGTCATCAAAAAAATTGATCTCAAAGGGCTTCCTGCGACGACGCTTCTACCGGATTGTTCCTCCGTTTAGTCTTTATGGTCTTGCTGGTCATGCCTTTTTACCTTCTTGGTCAGACGAGACTTTTATTGCTGGGATTGGGACGCAGATTGCGGCCGTTTTTGGCTTTGTGACCAACTTCTATGAGATGTTAAGTGGCGGAAGTTACGAAAGTCAGTTCATCCCTCATCTTTTCATTCATACTTGGAGTTTGGCTCTTGAAGTTCATTACTACGTCCTCTGGGCGCTCTTGGCTTGGTTTTTTTGGGTAAAAAGCTAAATCAGTTGGCCAATATAGAGGCTATATCTTCCTATCTTCGACAGGTCTCTTTTTGGTGACCTTTCCTGACCTTCTTTGTCGGAGCGCTGGTCACCAAGAATTTGTCCAATGTCTACTTTTTTTCTAGTATCGCTCACGTCTTTCCTTTCTTTGTGGGGAGTGCTTTTAGCGACAGTGACAGGGATTACAACGACCAGCCCAAATCTTACTCAATTAGTGAAGAAGCTATCTCTACAGAAGACGTTAGCGATTTTTAGCTGGGTGCTTTTTCTAGTCTTGTTGGTCTTGACCTTTATCCTTCCCGTTTGATAGTGTTTGGACCTATTTATTTGGCTTTTTTAGTAGCAACTCTTGCTGGATCTGTGATGATTGTGATGACGCGTGTCCTCCATGAAAAAGACACCAGATCAGAAAAGAACCAGCAGTGATTACCTTTATTGCAGATACCAGTTATGGGGGTTTATCTCTTCCACTGGCCATTTTTACATCATCTTTTCTCAATTAATGACCAATGGCTGGGCTTCTCTACTAACAGCGCTGGTATCCTTTAGTCTTGCTGCTTTGAGTTTTCTATATTATTGAACCAACCTTGGCTGGACGTGAACCGAAAGATTTTTTTGGGCATCTCGATGGATCTCAGAAGTTTCACGAAACCACTCTTTTACAGCGCGATTCCCGTTGACCTTGCTCATGTTTGGGATTGCACTTTTGCGCCACGCGTCGGAGCCTTTGATGAAAACCTGATTACCGAAGGGCTTCGTCAATCCGACAGCAAGATGCAAATCACGCGTGCCCAAGTTGACAATGCTTCAGCGACTTCCTACAATGTATCAGATGGAGTGACCATGATCGGAGATTCTGTAAACCTCCGGGCATCAGATTATTTGAAACAAGTTCTGCCAGATATCCAAATGGATGCCTTGGTGAGCCGCAATCTGGACTCAGGCTTAAAAGTATATGAAACGGATATTGCCAATAGAGTCTTGCTCAAGAACGTGGTGATTGCACTTGGAACCAACTCTTCTAATAATTATCAAGAATTGTTGGATAAGTTTGTTCAAGAATTACCAAAAGGACATCGCTTAATCTTTGTGACCCCATATGATGGGCGTGAAGCCAATGATAGCAATAGCGTCACCGTTCAGACTCGACAGTATGAGCTGGAGTTGGCTAAAAAATATGACTATGTCTATGTAGCAGACTGGTACCAAGCTGCTATCGATAACCCAGCTATTTGGGCTGGAACGGATAATGTCCACTTTGGTTTAGAATCAGATGGTTCCATCGATGTTGGAGGAAACCTATATGCCAACGTCGTGAAAGAAGCAGTTGATCAAGCCAATCAGGGGCCAGTTAAACCGTAGAAATTTACTATAGTATTTAAGCAATTTTCACTTGAAGAAAATTGCTTTTTTTAGTAAAAATTAAGAAAACGCTTACAAAAAAATTGCGTGAAAATATTTGTTTGTGAAATTGAAGTGCTTTCTCAAAAAAATCCTTCAATTTTTTTCTTGAAAAATACTCCTGTATAGAAGGAGAAGGAGGGTTCATGAGAAAAAAAGTTAAAAAAATCTTTTGTGAAACTATTTACAAATTTTTCTAAAATAGAGTACAATAATATTGTGAAAAAATTAACAAATCGAAATTTCTTACACTATTCTTGAAAGTTTTCTGAAAACAAGAAAAAGTTCCGGAAAAGGATAAGGGTTTCAAACATTGGAGGAAAGCATCAAATGGCTGATAAAAAAACTCTCTCACCTGAAGAAAAGAAACTCGCTGCTGAAAAACACGTAGACGAGTTGGTGCAAAAAGCGCTCGTAGCGCTTGAAGAAATGCGCAAATTGGATCAGGAGCAAGTAGACTACATTGTGGCGAAAGCATCTGTAGCAGCTCTTGACGCACACGGTGAGCTCGCTCTTCATGCCTATGAAGAAACTGGTCGTGGAGTCTTTGAAGACAAGGCGACTAAGAACTTGTTCGCTTGTGAACACGTAGTAAATAACATGCGTCATACGAAAACAGTTGGTGTCATTTCAGAAGATGACGTCACTGGTTTGACCCTTATTGCTGAGCCTGTGGGAGTTGTCTGCGGGATCACTCCTACAACCAACCCAACTTCAACAGCAATCTTTAAAGCATTGATTTCCTTGAAGACACGGAACCCTATCGTCTTTGCCTTCCACCCATCCGCTCAAGAATCATCTGCTCATGCGGCACAAATCGTCCGCGATGCAGCGATTAAAGCAGGAGCTCCTGAAAACTGTGTGCAATGGATTACGCAACCATCTATGGAAGCAACCAGTGCCCTTATGAACCACGAAGGGATTGCGACTATCCTTGCGACCGGTGGTAACGCCATGGTTAAAGCAGCATACTCATGTGGGAAGCCAGCTCTTGGGGTCGGTGCCGGAAACGTTCCTGCCTATGTTGAAAAATCAGCTAACATCCGCCAAGCAGCACACGATATCGTCATGTCTAAATCATTTGACAATGGTATGGTCTGTGCGTCTGAACAAGCGGTCATCATCGATAAAGAAATCTACGATGAGTTTGTTGAAGAATTCAAATCTTACCACACTTACTTCGTTAACAAAAAAGAAAAAGCCCTTCTTGAAGAGTTCTGCTTTGGTGTGAAAGCTAACAGCAAAAACTGTGCGGGTGCGAAATTGAATGCGGACATCGTTGGGAAACCAGCAGCATGGATCGCAGAACAAGCTGGCTTCTCAGTTCCAGAAGGAACCAATATCCTTGCGGCAGAATGTAAAGAAGTTGGTGAAAAAGAGCCTTTGACTCGTGAAAAATTGTCACCAGTCATCGCTGTCTTGAAATCTGAAAGCCGTGAAGACGGAATTAACAAAGCTCGCCAAATGGTTGAATTCAACGGTCTTGGTCACTCAGCTGCCATCCATACTGCAGACGAAGAATTGACCAAAGAATTTGGTAAAGCAGTTAAAGCCATTCGTGTGATCTGCAACTCTCCTTCGACTTTCGGTGGTATTGGGGATGTTTACAATGCCTTCTTGCCATCATTGACACTTGGATGTGGTTCTTACGGACGCAACTCTGTTGGGGACAACGTTAGTGCCATCAACCTCTTGAATATCAAAAAAGTCGGACGCCGGAGAAATAACATGCAATGGATGAAACTTCCTTCAAAAACATACTTTGAACGTGATTCAATTGAATACCTACAAAAATGTCGTGACGTTGAACGTGTCATGATCGTTACAGACCACGCTATGGTAGAGCTTGGTTTCCTTGATCGCATCATCGAACAGCTTGACCTTCGTCGCAATAAGGTAGTTTACCAAATCTTTGCAGACGTTGAACCAGATCCAGACATCACAACTGTTGAACGTGGTACAGAGATCATGCGTTCCTTCAAACCAGATACCATCATTGCTCTTGGTGGTGGATCACCAATGGATGCGGCCAAAGTAATGTGGCTCTTCTACGAACAACCAGAAGTGGACTTCCGTGACCTTGTACAAAAATTCATGGATATCCGTAAACGTGCCTTCAAATTCCCATTGCTTGGTAAGAAGACGAAATTTATTGCGATCCCAACAACATCTGGTACAGGATCTGAAGTAACACCATTTGCCGTTATCTCTGATAAAGCAAACAACCGTAAATACCCAATCGCTGACTACTCATTGACACCAACCGTTGCCATCGTAGACCCTGCTTTGGTATTGACAGTTCCAGGATCTGTTGCGGCTGATACTGGTATGGATGTATTGACTCACGCGACTGAAGCTTACGTATCACAAATGGCTAGCGACTACACAGATGGTCTTGCGCTTCAAGCCATCAAACTTGTCTTCGAAAACTTGGAAAGCTCAGTGAAGAACGCGGACTTCCATTCACGCGAAAAGATGCACAATGCGTCAACCATCGCAGGTATGGCCTTCGCCAACGCCTTCCTCGGTATTTCTCACTCAATGGCCCACAAGATTGGTGCGCAATTCCACACCATCCACGGACGGACCAATGCAATCTTGCTTCCATACGTTATCCGCTACAACGGTACACGTCCAGCTAAGACAGCAACATGGCCTAAGTACAACTACTACCGTGCAGATGAGAAGTATCAAGACATCGCTCGTATGCTTGGACTTCCATGCTCTACACCAGAAGAAGGGGTTGAATCTTTCGCGAAAGCTGTTTACGAACTTGGTGAGCGCGTAGGTATCGAAATGAACTTCAAAGCACAAGGAATCGATGAAAAAGAATGGAAGAAACATTCTCGCGAATTGGCCTTCCTTGCTTACGAAGATCAATGTTCACCAGCTAACCCACGTCTTCCAATGGTAGACCATATGCAAGAAATCATCGAAGATGCATACTATGGTTACAAAGAACGTCCAGGACGTCGTAAATAAGGCGTTAGAGAATAACTGATGTTTATCAGCTATCCCTCGCTCAAAAGAGCGGGGGATTTTTCTTTATTTTAACGCTAGAAATTGGTTTTTGTGATCGAAAATGATCTTTTAAAGAAATCTAATAAATATGTTGCAAGCGCTTACTTTGTATGTTATAATATTCACAAAGTAAAGCTACAATAAAATGGTTTGATAAAACCAACAAAAAAGGAGTCGCTTATGAAAGCAGCAACATATGTATCCGCAGGAAATCTTCAGTTGATTGATCAACCAAAACCGGTGATCAAGAAACCAACTGATGCGATTGTTCGTTTAGTGAAAACGACAATTTGTGGAACAGACCTCCATATTTTGGGTGGTGATGTTCCAGCTTGTAAAGAAGGGACCATCCTGGGTCACGAAGGAATTGGGATTGTTGAAGAAGTCGGCGATGCGGTTACGAACTTTAAGGTAGGAGACAAGGTTATCATCTCTTGCGTAACAGCTTGTAACACTTGCTACTACTGTAAGCGTGGTTTGCCTTCCCACTGTGAAGATGGGGGCTGGATCCTTGGCCACTTGATCAACGGTACCCAAGCAGAGTATGTCCATATCCCTCACGCAGACGGCAGTCTCTATCATGCACCTGCTTCTGTAGACGACGAAGCTCTGGTTATGCTCTCTGATATTCTGCCTACTTCCTATGAAATTGGTGTTCTTCCTTCTCACGTGAAACCTGGAGACAACGTTTGTATCGTTGGTGCAGGGCCAATCGGTTTGGCAGCTCTCTTAACCGTACAATTCTTCTCACCAGCTACTATTATCATGGTAGACTTGTCAGAATCACGTCTCGAAGCTTCTAAGAAGTTTGGAGCTACTCATACCATCTGTTCAAGTGATATTGATGAAATCAAGGCCTTTATCAATGAAGTGACCGATGGTCGTGGTGTTGATATCTCCATGGAATGTGTGGGCTATCCAGCTACCTTTGATGTCTGCCAAAATATTATCTCTGTCGGCGGTCATATTGCAAACGTCGGAGTGCATGGTAAACCAGTTAGCTTCAATCTTGATGACCTTTGGATCAAGAACATTACGCTCAATACTGGTTTGGTCAATGCCAATACAACTGAAATGCTTCTTAACGTCTTGAAATCTGGCAAGATTGATGCGACGAAGTTGGTGACCCACCACTTCAAACTTTCAGAAGCAGAAAAGGCATACGAAATCTTCAAACATGCTGGTGAAAACAATGCCTTGAAAGTCATTATTGATAACGACCTCAGCTAAGAAGTTGGATGGTTTCATCACTAAATAAGATAGAAAAATGAGAGTGGGACAGAAATCGGTAATTCGTTAGAATTCGATTTCGTCGTCCCACCTCCGCACAGTTGAGTAGGGCTGTAAAAGCTGATGAAATCAGCGTAGTAGAGCCCACTCAACCACTGCGTCTTGCTCGACAATCAAAAAATAATTGAGAGGCTAGGACTTTTGTCCCAGCCTCATTTTTTTGCTTAAAAGGGTCGTTTAACAATAGCAAATCCCAGCTATAAGAAGATAGCTGGGATATTTGTACTGTTTAGTAGAGATGATAAAGAAGTGTTACTATTTGCCTCGTTTGCGAGCGTATTCGTCAAAGGCGCCAGCGAAGGTTCCCATGAGTAGGGGAGTTGCGATTAGTCCAACAGTGATCCATACGGATCCACCATCTACATGGCTGAGTTCCTGCTCGGACAAGCTTCTAAAACGTGTTTCTTCGAGTTTCATGCTTGCTCCTTTCTAGTGCATGATGCCATTGATGATACTACGGCCAAAATCACGTCCGGAATTGTATAAAATATTCCATGTTTGAACGATGAATTTTGCCGAGTCAAAGACGGAGGCTCCTCCATCAATGGTCGCTAGTTCAGCTTCCGTTAGGCAAGTATAATGGATGCTTGTATCCATAGGTGTCCTCCTTAATGTAAGATCGTGTAGAGTAAATCAATTGCCTCGTTCAGAATGGTGAAAGTGACCATGAAGGCAATAGCAAATTTAGGAAAGTACCCTTCTACCTGTTTGGGTGCTTTTTTATCAAGAATGCAGTATCCTGTCAAAAGGATGAGGGTGATAAATACCAGACTCATAGGTCTCCTCCTTTACCATTTTCCGTGTCATATTACTATGAAATGCATCGATCAGTTTTGTTGTCCCGATATAAGCAGAAGAAAAACCGTAAGCGAAAACTAACAGAAAAGGGAGTCCTCCACCATTAATATCACTTAATTCTTCATGCGTGAGATCTTTAAATTGTACTTGGTCTATCATTGCTTTTCTCCTTCAAATTAATTATTTAAATGCTCCCCAAATGGCAGTTCCGACAGCTGTTACACCACCAGCAATAGAGCCAGATAGATAGGGATGAGCAATGATCCAAGCGATCAATGGGATAGCTCCCCCATCGACTTGTGTCAATTCTTCTTCTGTTAAGGGTGTGAATTTTTGTGTGAATTCTGTTGTCATTTAATTTTCCTCTTTCTTTCTTGTTTGTCGCCATCTAGCATCAACTGCTAGATAGATTGTAGCCGCAATGGCTAAATTAATCTGTGGTTGAAACGCAATCAGGTGTGCATCATGTAGAACAGTTAATGCGATGATGATTGCAAAGATTATAGTGTGGATAGGCCATCTCATATTTTAATAATCCTAATTTTTGTTGAGAAGCAAAGCTAGGGTAATTTTCCAATAGAGCTAGCTTGTATGGGTAGCCTTTTATTCATCTTGTGTCAGCTAAGCTGATTAGATGCAACAAGGATAAGGTTAAATAGCCAATGCAGTGTTTAGCTTACGTTTCAAGTTTTTGTTTAAAATAAAATCAATGAAAGCAAGATCAATAAAACAAAAGCTTTGGTATTCTTTTTCATGTTCGGTATTCCCTTTCCTTATTTATTTACGGAAGAAGTAATACAAAAACCATGGGATGATAATGGGAGTATAGTACATCTGTGGTCCTCCTTTCTTTTTGTTTGGTCACTTATACTATTCGTATAAAAATCTGGAAATGGAAAAAATTTCTTAAAAAAGTTTTTAGAATGTTAGCATCTCTGAAACTAGTTTCAGAGGAATGGAAGAATAGTTTAAAATATGAAACTATTATCAAAATGGCTCGACAATATTGTAAGCGCTTTAAAAATACTATATAATAACCTTACAAGTACTCGAGTTGACGTAATAAACAAAGGAGATGGAATGTATGTCCAAGATCACAAAAGAAGAATTAATTCAACAGATCAAAGACGGCATTATCGTTTCTTGTCAGGCGCTTCCTCATGAACCTCTCTACACAGAGGCAGGAGGTGTGATTCCTCTCTTGGTCAAAGCAGCTGAGCAAGGAGGGGCGGTTGGAATCCGGGCGAATAGTGTCCGCGATATCAAAGAGATCAAGGAAGTGACAAAGCTTCCGATTATCGGGATCATCAAGAAAGATTATCCTCCTGAAGAACCATTCATTACTGCTACCATGAAAGAAGTAGATGAATTGGCCGAATTAGATATCGCAGTGATTGCCCTGGATTGTACCAAACGTCCGCGTCATGACGGTCTATCGATTGTCGACTTTATCCAGCAAGTGAAGGAGAAATATCCTGATCAACTCTTGATGGCAGATATCAGCACCTTTGAAGAAGGCTTAACAGCTGTCGAAGCAGGGGTTGACTTTGTCGGAACGACCTTATCGGGCTACACAGATTACAGCCCGAAAGTAGACGGACCTGACATTGACTTGATTCGCCAACTTTGCCAAGCGGGTGTCGATGTGATTGCGGAAGGTAAGATTCATTATCCTGCACAAGCCAAAGAAATTCATGACCTGGGTGTCAGAGGGCTTGTGGTAGGGGGAGCTATTACGCGACCTAAAGAAATTACAGAACGCTTTCGTTGCGGCTTTTAAAAATAGAAAAAAAGAACAGTAAAAAGAGACAAGGAGGAAGCTAGGAAGAGAGAAATCATCCAGTAGAAATGAGAATATTTAATAATCACCGTCCTCAGTGAGGATATACTAAGTAAGAGAAATCTTACCGCAAACGTGAGGAGAAATCACATGAAAATGAAAAAAAGTACTGTGCTCGTTGGTAGCTGGTGCAGCGGTGCTAGCACTTGCAGCTTGTGGATCTGGAGGAGGATCTAAGTCTCGAATCTTCAAGCGATAACTCTGGTAAAACAGAAATCACTTGGTGGGCCTTCCCAGTCTTTACCCAAGAAAAAGCTGATGATGGTGTAGGAACCTACGAAAAATCAATTATCGAAGCTTTCGAAAAAGCCAATCCAGATATCAAAGTCAAACTAGAAACCATCGACTTCAAATCTGGTCCTGAAAAGATTACGACAGCTATCGAAGCTGGAACTGCTCCAGACGTGCTCTTTGACGCACCAGGCCGGATTATTCAATACGGTAAAAATGGTAAATTGGCTGACTTGAACGACCTCTTTACAGAAGATTTTGTAAAAGATGTCAACAACGACAATATCATCCAAGCTAGTAAAGCTGGCGACACTGCCTACATGTACCCAATCAGTTCAGCACCATTCTACATGGCGATGAACAAGAAGATGTTGGAAGATGCAGGAGTTCTAGACCTTGTCAAAGAAGGCTGGACAACAGACGACTTTGAAAAAGTCTTGAAAGCTTTGAAAGACAAAGGTTACACACCAGGATCACTCTTCAGTAACGGTCAAGGTGGAGACCAAGGTACTCGTGCCTTTATCGCTAACCTTTACGGTGGTTCTGTAACAGATGAAAAAGTAACCAAGTATACAACAGATGATCCAAAATTTGTCAAAGGTTTGGAAAAAGCATCTAAATGGATTGAAGACGGTTTGATGATGAACGGTTCTCAATTTGATGGTGGAGCAGACATCCAAAACTTCGCTAACGGTCAAACTTCTTACACTATATTGTGGGCGCCTTCACAAAACGGTATCCAAGCTAAATTGTTGGATGCAAGTAAAGTTGAAGTAGTCGAAGTACCATTCCCATCTGATACAGGCAAACCAAAATTGGAATACCTTGTCAATGGTTTTGCAGTCTTCAACAACAAGGATGAAAAGAAAGTAGCAGCAGCTAAGAAATTTGTTCAATTCATCGCAGACGACAAAGAATGGGGTCCTAAGAACGTTGTTCGTACAGGTGCCTTCCCAGTTCGTAGTTCATTTGGTAAATTGTATGATGACAAACGGATGGAAACCATCAGTACTTGGACTCAATACTACTCACCATACTACAACACAATCGACGGCTTGCAGAAATGCGTACACTTTGGTTCCCAATGTTGCAATCTGTTTCAAACGGGGATGAAAAAGCAGAACCAGCTTTGAAGACCTTTACTGAAAAAGCAAACGAAACGATCAAGAAAAAATAGATCATCTATGAAACTCAAATGATCCTTTCATAGAAATAAGAAAGCATAGGCCCCCTCGATTTCTTATCTCCATGTGTAGATTGAAAGAGGGGGCCTTCGTGTTTTCGCTCTCCTAATTATCATATGTAGGAAGGGGCAGTGCCATCCGTTCCACATAGGAATCAAGGAAAAAATAGAAAAAGAACATCAGGAGGTGCCTTATTGTGAAGGTAAACAAAATCCGAATGAGGGAGACGCTGGTTTCCTACGCATTCTTAGCACCCATTTTAATCTTCTTTATTGTCTTTGTATTAGCACCAATGATTATGGGGTTTGTCACTAGTTTCTTCAACTACTCGATGACCTCCTTCAAATTTGTTGGTCTTGAAAATTATTCCCGCATGTTTGCGGATAAGGTCTTTATCAAGTCCTTGATCAATACTGTCATCATCGTTATCGGATCCGTTCCAATCGTAGTATTGTTCTCCTTGTTTGTGGCTTCTCAGACCTATCATCAAAATGCCATTGCGCGTTCCTTCTATCGTTTCGTCTTCTTCCTTCCAGTTGTTACAGGGAGTGTAGCGGTAACGGTTGTATGGAAATGGATCTATGATCCACTATCAGGGATTTTGAACTTTGTATTGAAATCTGGACATGTCATCAACCAAAACATTTCTTGGTTGGGGGACAAGCACTGGGCTTTGATGGCCATCATTATCATCTTGTTGACCACCTCTGTTGGTCAACCGATCATCCTCTACATCGCTGCTATGGGAAATATTGATAATTCTCTCGTAGAAGCAGCGCGTGTCGATGGTGCGACAGAACTTCAAGTTTTCTGGAAGATCAAATGGCCAAGCTTGTTGCCAACAACTCTTTATATTGCGATCATTACGACCATTAACTCTTTCCAATGTTTCGCCTTGATCCAATTGTTGACATCCGGTGGTCCAAACTACTCAACGAGTACCCTCATGTACTACTTATATGAAAAAGCCTTTAAGCTCTCTGAATACGGTTATGCCAACACCATGGGTGTCTTCCTTGCGGTGATGATTGCCATTATCAGTTTTGCGCAATTCAAGATCCTCGGAAACGACGTAGAATACTAAAGAAAGGAGCCTCAGATGAAACCAACACAAAAGAAACCCATCACTGCCTTACAGTGATTTCAACAATCATTTTGCTCCTTTTGACAGTCTTGTTCATTTTCCCATTTTATTGGATTTTGACAGGGGCCTTTAAGTCTCAGCCAGATACCATTATGATCCCACCTCAATGGTGGCCAAAGACACCAACCATGGAAAATTTCCAACAGTTGATGGTACAAAACCCAGCCTTGCAATGGTTGTGGAACAGTGTCTTCATCTCTCTAGCAACCATGCTTTTGGTGTGTATGACCTCTTCCTTGGCAGGATATGTCTTGGCTAAGAAACGCTTCTATGGGCAACGAATTCTCTTTGCTACCTTTATCGCAGCCATGGCCCTTCCAAAACAAGTTGTCTTGGTTCCATTGGTACGCATTATCAACTTTATGGGAATCCACGATACTCTTGCAGCGGTGATCTTGCCACTGGTCGGATGGCCATTCGGGGTTTTCTTGATGAAACAATTTAGTGAAAACATACCAACAGAACTCTTAGAATCTGCTAAGATCGATGGTTGTGGAGAGTTGCGGACTTTCTGGAGCGTTGCCTTCCCAATTGTCAAGCCGGGATTTGCAGCCCTTGCCATCTTTACCTTTATCAACACCTGGAACGACTACTTTATGCAATTGGTAATGCTGACCTCTCGGCAAAACCTGACCATTTCACTAGGGGTAGCAACCATGCAGGCTGAAATGGCCACCAACTATGGCTTGATCATGGCTGGAGCAGCTTTGGCTGCGGTGCCAATCGTTACGGTCTTCCTGGTCTTCCAAAAATCCTTCACTCAAGGGATTACCATGGGAGCGGTCAAGGGATAAGCCGTCTGCTTGGACAAACGATAGTAGTGTACAGATACTTTTTTCTAGGCTGAGAGGTGTAGGGCTCTTGCAGGCTCTACACTCATCGGTGCCCTAGAAGGGGCTAGGGAAGAAATCACTTGTTTTCTTTTCTCGTCCTAAGAAGTGTCGAAAGGAAAAGTGTATGATATTTGATGATTTAAAAAACATCACCTTTTACAAAGGGATCCATCCCAATCTAGATCAGGCCATTGATTTCTCTATGAGCATCGGAAGGATTCTTTTGAATTAGGGAGATACGACATTGATGGAGATAAGGTCTTTCTCGTCGTTCAAGAAAACACCCTCAATAAAGAAGAAAGCAATCGCTTTGAGCACCACAAAAGATATGCCGATTTGCATCTTTTGGTAGAAGGACATGAGTTTTCGAGTTATGGATCTCGTGTGACAGGTGAGGCGCTCGCCTTTGATGAAGCATCGGACATCGGTTTTGTCCATTGCCAGGAGTCTTATCCACTTCATCTGGGTTATCATAATTTTGCGATTTTCTTCCCAGGGGAACCTCATCAGCCTAATGGTTATGCGGGTCAAGAAGAAGTCGTTCGAAAACAGTTAGTGAAAATTTTAATCGATTAAGAGAGTCAGAAAGGAGACGGTATGTCACAAAGAGAAACAGGATTGATCAAAACAGTTTTTAATACTGACAATCTGGTGATGCGAATCAGCGAGAAAATAGCGGACTTAGTCACAGTCAATCTTCTTTTTGTGCTGAGCTGTCTGCCGATTGTCACAATCGGGATCGCAAAGATTAGTTTGTATCAAACGGTTTTTGCCATCAAACACCAGCGTCGCCTACCAGTCATTCGGACTTATATCAACGCCTTTCGAGAAAATTGGAAGTTGGGGCCTTCAGCTCGGAGGGATAGAGTTGCTCATTTCAGGGATCTGTCTCTTTGACTTGTTCCTCTTTTGGAGTCAGACAGCCTTGCCAATGCAGGTGTTAAAAGCTGTTTGTCTAGGGCTCTTTATCTTCCTAGTTCTGGTCATGCTAGCGGCCTATCCAATTGCGGCGCGTTATCGATTGACTTGGACAGAGTGTCTACAAAAAGCTCTGATTGTATCTGGTTTGTATTTCCCATGGTTCTTCGTTATGGGGGCTCTCTTGTTGCTAGTAGCTATGGTGTTTGTGACTTCTGTCTTAAGCTTTCTACTAGGACTCATGGTCTTCTTCTTGATTGGTTTTTCTAGCCTGACCTTCCTACAGGTTGGATTGATGGAAAAGATATTTGCTCGTTTTAAAGAATAAAAAAGAAAAATAGGATTTGGTAAACATTCGTGAAAGGAGAAAAGAATGTCAGATTTAAAAAAATATGAAGGAGTCATCCCGGCTTTTTATGCCTGCTATGATGACCAAGGAGAAATTAGCCCGGAGCGGGTACGTGCGCTGGTAGAATATTTTATCGCGAAAGGTGTGCAGGGCTTGTATGTCAACGGATCTTCCGGCGAATGTATCTACCAGAGCGTAGCCGATCGCAAGCTGGTCTTAGAAGAAGTCATGGCAGTGGCTAAAGGAAAATTGACCATCATCGCTCACGTGGCCTGCAACAATACCAAGGACAGCGTGGAATTGGCACGACATGCAGAAGAGCTAGGAGTAGATGCCATTGCGGCCATTCCGCCAATTTATTTCCGCTTGCCAGAATACAGCGTGGCCCACTACTGGAATGAAATCAGCGCAGCAGCACCAAACACAGACTTTGTCATCTACAATATCCCGCAATTGGCAGGGGTAGCTTTGACACCGAGTCTGTATACAGAAATGTTGAAAAATCCACGGGTGATTGGGGTGAAGAATTCCTCTATGCCTGTTCAGGATATTCAGACCTTTGCTTCTTTGGGAGGCGATGACCATATCGTCTTTAATGGTCCAGATGAACAATTCTTAGGTGGCCGTCTTATGGGAGCAGGAGCTGGTATTGGGGGCACCTATGGTGCTATGCCAGAGCTCTTCTTGAAACTCAATCAGCTGATTGCTGAGAAAGACTTGGAAACTGCGCGTGCCTTGCAATTTGCCATCAATGGTATTATCGGAGTCTTGACGTCTGCTCATGGAAACATGTATGGCGTCATTAAAGAAGTCTTGCGGATCAATGAAGGTCTAGAACTGGGATCTGTTCGGAGTCCATTAAGTCCAGTAACTGAAGGAGACCAGGAAGTGGTCCAAAAAGCAGCTAGCTTAATCCGTGAAGTCAAGGAACGTTTCCTTTAAAAAAGAGTGTAAATCGGAAAGGAGAGGTGTATGGCCTATTACCTAGCGATTGATATCGGTGGGACCAATATCAAATATGGTCTGATTGATGAAGCAGAGAATCTGATCGAGTCGCATGAAATGCCGACAGAAGCTGAAAAAGGGGGCCCTGGGATTCTAGGGAAAACCAAGGCTTTAGTAGAATCTTACCTCGAAGAAAATAACATCCTTGGAGTCTGTATTTCGTCAGCTGGTATGGTTGATCCCGATAAGGGGGAAATCTTTTATGCGGGCCCTCAGATTCCCAATTATGCAGGAACTCAGTTCAAAAAAGAAATTGAAGAGACCTATCAAATCCCCTGCGAAATTGAAAATGACGTCAACTGTGCTGGTTTAGCAGAAGTCATGTCAGGGAATGGCCAGGGGGCTCAAGTTGCTGTTTGTTTAACGGTCGGTACTGGCATTGGTGGCTGTCTCTTGATCAATGGGGAGATTTTCCATGGCTTTAGCAATTCTGCCTGCGAGGTAGGTTACCTTCATCTTCAAGATGGCGCCTTCCAAGATTTGGCCTCGACGACGGCTTTGGTTGAATATGTTGCCAAGCAGCATGGGAGATCCCTGTCGAACAATGGAGTGGTCGTCGCATATTCAAGGAAGCGACCCAGGGAAATACCATCTGTATGGCAGGAATCGATCGCATGGTCGACTACCTAGGCAAGGGGCTTGCCAATATTTGTTATGTTGTCAATCCTCAAGTAGTCATTCTTGGTGGTGGGAGTCATGGGACAGGAAGCCATATTGAAACCAAAAATTTCAGCTGCCCTCAAAGACTCTCTCGTTCCGAGCCTAGCAGACAAGACACAATTGGAGTTTGCGCATCATCAAAATACGGCAGGGATGGTAGGAGCTTACTACCATTTCAAACAACAACAAGCCAGACGCAATTAAATCAAAAAAATGCTCACCACTTAGGTGAGCATTTTTTGAATGTAGACAAACTATTGTTTTACATAAAACAGCTAGATAATTTTCAAAAAAGGACTTATATCTATAGTCATTTAAGAAGATTAAAAACCAGGAGACCAAGGAAAGGATCCTCAGCTCCTGGTGATAAATCAGAAGACTAGCGTCTACGTGAATCGTAGCCATTGAGTTTTTTGTTTTCCCAATAGCTATTGAAAATTCTTTCTTTACGTTCCCGATCCATTTCGAGAAAGTAAGCATAGATTAAATCAATCGTGGTTAAGAAGGGAAGGGTTGCCGTAATACGGTCGATATAGGTGCTTCCAGGTAGGGGAGCAACTGGTAAAATTTCCGTAAAGTCATCTTTGATAGCGTCTGGTTGAGCAGTAAGAAGAACGGTTTTTGCTCCCATTTCTTGAGCATCCAGGAGGCTATGGATAATCGAGCGGGTAGTTCCCTGATAGAGAGAAGGCAATGACCAGGCAGGATTTATCCAAGATACTGGTCGTCCATGCAAAGCCGTCTTGATCGGTTAAGGCTTCGCAAACAACGCCCAGTCGAAGGAAGCGAAGTTTCATCTCAGAAGCCACCAATCCTGAGCTTCCTTTTCCAAAGAAGTAGACCCGATCTGCTTGAGTGATTAAGTTAGCGACTTCTTTGATTTGCTCGTCTTTTGCTAGGGTTTCTGTAGCCTGAAGGACCTGCTGGTAGCGACGCAAGACATCCTGTGTTAATTCGCCGTGCGGGGATTGTTGCTTTTGAGATTTGGTTTCTTCGTTAAAGTGATATATAAATTCACGGTAGCCTGTGAAGCCACACTTTTGGGAAAAAAACGGGTCAAAGCAGCTTTTGATACATGCAAAAGTTCCGTCACTCTAGACGAGGAAAGAGAGTGTTGCTGCGCTTCAGGAGATAAAAAATAGCGGGCAATGTCTAACTCTAGCTCCGTCATTTCTTCTTGATGGCTCTTAATAATGCTTCGGAGATCACGATCTTGTTTCACAGCAGTCCTCCTTTCAACCGAGGTTACACCCGGAGAAAATCCTATAATATATTTCACAGTATAACATAAAAAACCGGGATATACAAGGAATACGACCAGCGAACGACTGAAAGAAGGAACAGAATCCGCATCTTTTTTGAATCACCTTTGTTAAAAAAATAACCTCTGGAAACAAAGGAAAGACGCTGAAAAAAGTTGATGAAATATGTTATAATTTACACAAGAATTTGTTCCTTCTCGTAAAGGAAGAGGTAAGGAGGTGGAGTGATGGCCAACGCAACTCTCGAAATGATGCAAGAGATTGAAATGGCGGCGGAAGCCGTTGTCGCAAGTTACGAGGATCAGGTCCAAGATTTGCGCCAACAGCTAGGTGATCACCTACAGGAGGTAGCAGCATCCTACGACAAAGAAACTGCTAAGCTGGTCGCAGAGCGGGAAGAGTCCTCGAAAGCGACGATTGCTAGCTTGGAAGCAGACCTGGCAGTGACCAGTCAACGCAATGACGAAAAGGTGCAGCAAGCTATGACAGATAAGCGCTCAGCTTTGGTAGACGAAATTGTAGAAAAGGTGGTAGCAACCTATGGCAATTAGTCCAATGCAACACCTTTCTCTGGTTTTGCCCACAAATCTAATGGACGAGCTTCTCTTGTCGCTCCAGTCAGAGGAATCCGTCCAAATCTATGATTTGAGCGAGCAAGAGGATTGGCAAGTTGCCTTTCAGACGAGTGATGGGTCCAAAGGATCAGCTCTAAGAATGGATGAACTAAGACGTCGAGAAGAGCAGTTAGAAAAGGCCATACAGGCCCTGGAGCCTTTTATTCCTCAGAAGAAGGGATTAGAAAAACTAAAAGAAGCTCCCTTGTCCTTGTCTTTTCACGATTTAGAGTCTCATGGGGTCATCCGTGATGAGCAACGTCTTTTACAGTCCGTACAAAAACAATTGGCTGTCTTAGCAAAGGCTCGGGATCGCATCCAGCAAGCCCAAGAGGAAATCGCCTCTTTAGAAAAATGGGCTGCCTTGACGACAACACCTGACCAGCTCAAGCGTTTCCGTTATGTTCGTGGTTTAATCGGTACCATTCCGAATAGTGAACAGGATCAGGCGCGACAAGCCTTGCTGGCTCATCCAGATGTAGAGGTCGATGTGGTCTTTAGCTCGGAAACGGAGCATGGGGTGGTAGTCTTGTATAAGTCTGGGGATTTAACAGACCTTCAAGATACGCTGACCAGTTCGCATTTCAAAGAGTTTGATTACCAAGGAGAAACGCTACCAAAAGAACGTTTGGAGCAACTCAAGAGAGAAATCAAAGAACAAGGTGCTGTCGAAGCAGCTACGTTGGAAACGCTCAGTCAAGCCAAGGAAGACCTCAACCAGCTCAAGTATCAACTCGATTATGTCTTGAGTCTAGGAGCTCGGGAAGAGGCCAAAGGCTCTCTTGCCAGTACAGCTCATTTGGTTGCCCTAGAGGGATGGATTGAAACTACTCAACTAGAAGCTTTAAAAGCCAAACTTCAAAAGGAGTTTGGGAACCAAGTCGTCTTGCAGACACGTGAAGTCGCTCAAGAAGAATGGGACCAGGTGCCCATCAAGCTGAAAAACAATGCCTTGGTGGAGCCCTTCGAGTTAGTGACAGAGATGTATGCCTTGCCCAAGTATTACGAGAAAGATCCGACCCCAATCGTCTCCCTCTTCTACTTTGTTTTCTTCGGCATGATGGTAGCAGATATCGGCTATGGTCTCTTGTTGACATTGGCAACTGGCTTTGCTCTAAAAGCTTTCCAGCTTCAGCCGAGCGCAGCAAAAAACCTTCGATTTTTCTGCCTCTTAGGAATCTCGGTAGCCCTTTGGGGAGTCGTCTACGGTTCCTTCTTCGGCTTTGAGATGCCCTTTGCTTTGATCAGTACGACGACCAATGCCATGACTATCTTGATCCTATCGGTTGTCTTTGGTTTCATCACCGTTTTGGTCGGTCTCTTCCTAGGTGGAATGAAAAACGTTCGCCTGAAAGACTATACGGAAGCCTACAACGCAGGCTTTGCCTGGGTCTTGATCTTGTTAGGCTTGATGCTCTTAGCAGTCGGAAACATCCTACCAGGTTTATCCTATCTAGTCCCCATTGGCCAGTGGCTAGCCATTCTCAATGCGATTGGCATTTTGGTCGTGTCCATTGTTAGTGCAAAGAAATTATCAGGACTTGCAGCAGGTCTCTTTAATCTTTACAACGTCAGTGGCTATGTCGGAGACTTGGTCAGCTTTACTCGTTTGATGGCGCTTGGTTTATCAGGGGCCAGCATCGGTTCAGCCTTTAACCTGATTGTCAATCTCTTCCCAACCCTGGGACGATTCACCGTCGGCCTTGTCCTCTTTGTCCTCCTTCATGCCATCAACATGTTCCTGTCCTTTTTATCAGGCTATGTGCATGGAGCGCGTTTGATCTTTGTCGAGTTCTTTGGCAAGTTCTACGAGGGTGGTGGCAAGCCCTTCCGACCTCTAAAACCGTCGGAACGCTATGTCAAAACAAAAAAATAATTCAGTAAATCAATCATAAAAAATTTTATAGGAGTATATTCATGGAATCTTTAGCTTCATATTTCTCAACCCATGGGGGTGCCTTCTTTGCAGCACTTGGTGTAGTCATTGCAGTGGCTCTTAGTGGAATGGGTTCAGCCCTCGGTGTTGGTAAGACTGGTCAGGCAGCTGCCGCACTCTTGAAAGAACAGCCAGAAAAATTTGCCCAAGCCTTGATCTTGCAATTGTTGCCAGGTACACAAGGTTTGTACGGTTTCGTTATCGGGATCTTGATCTGGTTGCAAATTAAACCAGATATGGCTCTTGAAACAGGAGTTGCTTACTTCTTCACAGCCCTTCCAGTAGCGATTGTCGGCTATTTCTCAGCGAAACACCAAGGAAATGTCGCAACTGCTGGGATGCAAATCTTGGCAAAACGCCCTGAAGACATGATGAAAGGGGTTATCCTTGCGGCCATGGTTGAAACCTATGCCATCTTGGCCTTCGTTGTGTCCTTCCTTTTGACTCTTCGCGTCGGCTAATCTAGACACACCTCAGTCAAAGAAGAGGAATGTTCTCTTCGTCTATTATCGGTGGCGAAGAACTCCAAAGGAGGAAATAAAAACAATGACGGATTATTCCCAATTAAAGGATTCCATCCTTGAACAGGCCCATGAAAAAGGCCGGAAATTAGTGGCAGAAGCGACGGCCAAGGTTCAAGCAGAGTCCCAGTTGCAGGAAGCTCGTTTGGTAGAAGAAAAGTTACACCAACGGGCGGTTCAATTGCAGACCATTGAGCGCCGCTTGCAACGTGAAAGCCAACAAATAGAAAATCAAAAGCGCCAATCGACATTGGTCACCAAGCAACGGGTCTTAAAAAGAGTTGTTTGCGGATGCCTACCAGAAAATGGCGACTTGGTCACGCCAAGAAGAGCTCGCATTTCTGCATCGCATTCTTCCTCGCTATGCAGATCAAGCAATGGTCTTAACGTTTGGTGCTGTGACGGCAGAAAAATTGACAGATCAAGATCGTCAGGATTTGATAGAGGCCTATCCACAGCTTCAATTAGCGAAAGAAACGCTTGCCCAAGAGGCTGGTTTTGTCCTTTCCTTTGGCAAAGTGGATGCCAGCTACCTCTACCGTGATTTGGTTGATGCTGTGCGGGAGGAGCAGAGCTTCCATATGGCAGCCAGCATTTTTAAAGAAGAGAAAAACTAGGAGGGGCTATGAGTGAACGGACGTATTCTCAAGTAAATACCGGGATTAGTGTACGTGAAGCTAGTTTTTTGAGCCCGGCTCAGTTTGATGCCCTTCTGAATAGCTCCGATGCAGAAGCGCGTGCTAATCTCTTGCAAGGGACGGCCTATGCCTTGGAGGCAGATCAACTGCGTCAAGTCCAAGTGGTCGAGCAAGCCTTGATGAAGCACCTTCTAGCAGAGTACGATTGGGCTTATCAGGTAGCTCCGAACCCTGCGGTAGTCGACCTCTTCGCCCTCAAGTACACCTATCACAATCTCAAGGTCTTCTTGAAAGAGCGAGCAACGGGGCGGGATTTGAACTTCCTATTATTGGATGCAGGTCCCTATTCCTTAGCAGTTCTTGAACAAGTAGCCAAGACCTTTTCTTCAGAGAACTGCCCAGAGTTTATGGCTCAAGAAGTCGCAGCAACCTGGCAGGAATATGTCGACTATCAGGATATTCGGGTTCTGGAGATCGGCATGGATCTGGCTTACTTTGATCATCTCAAACGCTTGGCGAAAGATCTGGACCATCCACTTTTAAAATCCTTGGTCACCTTGACCATTGATTGTTACAATGTCATCACAGTTGAACGAGCCCTCAGTTTGAAAAAGCCGAACAGCTTTATGAAGCAACTCTTGTCCGATGCAGGGACCCTCTCAGCAAGAGAAGTCATCCAGTGCGTCGAGCAGGGCAACCTCATCAGTTGGTTCCAACAAGTCAATCCCTTGCCTTATGATGTGGAATTGACACAGTATGAGGAGCAGATGCGAGCAGGCAGAGTAACTGCTGAGACAGTGGAATACCTGGAGCATGTGCTTAAGTACCGAATATTGGAACAAGCTTCCTTTGAGATAGACGGGCCCTTACCTTTAGCTCGCTATCTCTTTGGAAAAGAGCTGGAGGTGAAGAACCTTCGTTTGGTCTTGACGGGTCTGGATAATCAGCTCCCGATTGACAAAATAAAAGAAAGGATGAGACCAATCTATGGCCAGTAAAACGCAAAAAATTGCCGTTGTGGGAAACCGTGATGCCATCCTTCCTTTTCAAATGATTGGCTTTCAGACCTTTCCCGTAGCAGAGGCTCAGGAAACCATCAATACCTTACGTCACTTGAGCCAAGAAGATTTTGGCATCATCTATCTGACGGAGGATATGGCTCAGGAAATCCCAGATACCATTGCCCACTATGATCGCCAAGTAACCCCAGCCGTCATCTTGATCCCTACTCATAAGGGAACGACTGGACTGGGACGGCAGCGAATTCGAGACAATGTCGAAAAAGCAGTTGGACAGGATATTTTATGAGAACAAATGAATTTGGCCAAGCGATTGGCGATGCACTGCCTGATTTTACACCAGGGCGTCTGCCAGCTATTGAGCGGATCGAGGGTCGCTATACTGTGATCGAACGCCTCTCAAAAGAAAAACATGGAGCAGATCTTTATCAGGTCTACGGGCCGGACTCTCCAGCAGCGATGTGGACCTTTCTGTTCAAAGATCCTGCCCGCAATGAAGAGGAGTGGGACCGCTTATTGGATGATCTCATGACAGATCAAGGTCGCTTTTACTATGCGATTGTAGACAAAGATTCAGGCAAGGCTTTGGGGACCTTCTCTCTGATGCGGATCGATCAAGCTAACCGAGTGATCGAAGTCGGAGCAGTGACCTACTCACCAGCGCTCCAAAAACACGCATGGCTACAGAAGCCCAGTATCTCTTAGCGCGCTACGTGTTTGAAGATTTAGGCTACCGCCGCTATGAGTGGAAATGCGATGCCCTAAACCAAGCATCTCGCAAAGCAGCTGAGCGCTTAGGATTCACCTATGAAGGCTGTTTCCGTCAGGCTGTTGTTTATAAAGGTCGGACCCGTGATACAGACTGGTTGTCTATCATTGACCAAGAATGGCCAGCTATCAAACAGCGCTTCGAAGCCTGGTTGGATCCAAGCAATTTCGATGCCAATGGCCAACAAAAGCAATCTCTAAGAGAGATAGCGCAAAAGTAAAACAAAGAAACAAAGGATTCCCAGGAGGAATACATGACTCAAGGAAAAATTATTAAAGTTTCCGGTCCCTTGGTGGTCGCATCAGGGATGCAGGAGGCCAATATCCAAGACATTTGCCGGGTCGGCGATCTTGGTTTGATTGGCGAAATTATTGAGATGCGGCGTGACGAAGCCTCTATCCAAGTATATGAAGAAACGTCTGGAGTCGGTCCAGGAGAACCAGTGGTAACAACCGGAGCTCCCCTCTCTGTCGAGTTAGGACCAGGCTTGATTTCTCAGATGTTTGACGGGATCCAACGTCCCTTGGAACGTTTCCAAGAAGTCACTTCCAGTGACTTCCTTATTCGTGGGGTGCAAGTTCCGAATCTAGATCGGGACACCAAATGGGCCTTCGAACCAAGTGTGACTGAAGGGACAGAGGTAGTTGCCGGAGACATCGTCGGTACCGTTCAAGAGACCAATATGGTGGAACACCGTATTATGGTGCCCTTCGGTGTCAGTGGACGTGTGACCAAGATCGCAGCAGGTTCTTACACAGTAGAAGAGCCGGTTTATGAGATCGAGCAGGCTGATGGTAGCCTCTTTACTGGTACTTTGATGCAAAAATGGCCGGTTCGTCGAGGCCGTCCCTTTGCACAAAAACTGATTCCAGTAGAGCCTTTGGTTACAGGCCAACGGGTCATCGATACCTTCTTCCCTGTGACTAAGGGTGGAGCTGCAGCTGTTCCTGGTCCTTTCGGAGCTGGGAAAACAGTTGTCCAACACCAGGTGGCCAAGTTTGCCAATGTAGACATCGTAATTTACGTAGGTTGTGGGGAACGTGGAAACGAAATGACGGATGTTCTGAATGAGTTTCCAGAATTGATCGATCCGACGACCGGTCAATCCATCATGCAACGGACCGTTTTGATCGCCAACACTTCGAACATGCCGGTGGCAGCGCGTGAGGCTTCCATCTACACAGGGATTACTATTGCTGAATACTTCCGTGATATGGGCTATTCCGTTGCCATCATGGCGGACTCTACTTCTCGTTGGGCAGAAGCTCTCCGTGAAATGTCTGGTCGTCTAGAAGAAATGCCAGGGGATGAAGGCTACCCAGCCTATCTTGGTAGCCGGATTGCTGAATATTACGAGCGTGCAGGTCGGGTTAAGACACTCGGAACCACTGCGCGTGAAGGTTCGATTACCGCCATCGGTGCCGTTTCCCCTCCAGGTGGAGACATTTCAGAGCCGGTGACCCAAAAATACCCTGCGGATTGTCAAGGTTTTCTGGGGACTAGATGCTCAGTTGGCGCAACGTCGCCACTTTCCCAGCCATCAACTGGTTGAGTTCTTATTCCCTTTACCAGGATGAGGTAGGGCCAATATATCGATCAGCATGAACAGATTAGCTGGGCAGAAAAAGTGACCCGCGCCATGAACCTGTTGCAAAAAGAGAGTGAATTGCAAGAGATCGTGCGTTTGGTTGGTCTGGATTCCCTGTCTGAAAAAGACCGCTTGACCATGAATGCGGCCAAGATGATCCGCGAAGATTACCTGCAACAAAATGCCTTTGATGAGGTCGATACCTATACCTCCTTCAGCAAGCAGGTTGCCTTGTTGACCAACATTTTAACCTTTGACCAAGAAAGTCAAAAAGCGCTGGAATTGGGAGCTTACTTCACAGAAATCATGGAAGGAACTGTAGACCTTCGGGACCGCATTGCCCGGAGCAAGTTCATCCATGAGGACCAGTTGGCAGCCATTCAAGCCCTGAAAGAAGAAATCGTAGAAACCCTACACCAAATCGTCGCAAAAGGAGGAGTAGACAATGAGCGTGATTAAAGAATACCGTACTGTCAGCGAAGTTGTTGGCCCCTTGATGATTGTCAATCAGGTCGAAGGGGTTCACTACAATGAACTGGTAGAAATCAAGCTCCATGACGGAACGACCCGCCAGGGACAAGTCCTCGAAGTCCAAGAAGACAAGGCCATGGTCCAGCTCTTTGAAGGATCTAGCGGGATCAACTTGGAAAAAGCCAAAGTCCGCTTTACCGGACGTCCCCTAGAACTTCCTGTGTCTGAAGACATGGTCGGACGCATCTTTAACGGGATGGGCAAGCCCATCGATGGCGGTCCAGAGATTATCCCAGAGAAGTACTTGGACATTGATGGCCAAGCTATCAACCCCGTTTCGCGGGACTATCCAGATGAATTTATCCAGACAGGGATCTCAGCTATTGACCATTTGAACACCCTAGTTCGGGGGCAAAAGCTTCCGGTATTCTCTGGATCAGGGCTTCCTCATAAAGAATTGGCTGCTCAGATTGCTCGTCAAGCGACGGTGCTTAATTCGGAAGAAAACTTCGCCGTGGTCTTTGCGGCCATGGGGATTACCTTCGAAGAAGCCGAATTCTTTATGAACGACCTGCGGGAAACAGGTGCGATTGATCGCTCTGTCCTCTTTATCAACCTAGCTAATGACCCAGCTATCGAGCGGATTGCCACTCCTCGGATCGCCTTGACAGCTGCCGAGTATTTGGCCTATGAAAAAGACATGCACGTCTTGGTTATCATGACCGATATGACCAACTACTGTGAAGCCCTTCGGGAAGTATCCGCTGCCCGCCGGGAGGTTCCAGGACGTCGGGGCTATCCAGGTTACCTCTATACTAACCTTTCAACCCTCTACGAACGTGCGGGACGCTTGGTTGGAAAGAAAGGATCTGTGACCCAAATTCCGATCCTCTCCATGCCAGAAGATGACATCACCCACCCCATCCCTGACTTGACAGGCTACATCACGGAAGGTCAGATTATCTTGTCCCGCGATCTCTACAATAGTGGTTATCGTCCACCGATCAATGTTCTTCCCTCCCTTTCCCGTTTGAAGGACAAGGGTTCTGGTGAAGGCAAGACTCGGAAAGACCATGCAGCGACCATGAACCAGCTCTTTGCGGCTTACGCCCAAGGAAAACAGGCAAAAGAGTTAGCCGTGGTGCTTGGAGAATCCGCCTTGTCCGATACAGATAAGCTCTATGTTAAGTTTACCGATCGCTTTGAGAAGGAGTACATCAACCAAGGCTTTACCACCAATCGGACCATTCAAGAAAGTCTGGATCTAGGTTGGGAATTGCTGGCTATCTTGCCACGGACAGAGCTCAAGCGGATCAAGGATGACATGATTGACGAATACCTCCCAAAAACTTCTCAGGAAGCACAAGCCTAGGAGTAGAAAGGAGGAAGTCAGATGGCACGATTAAATGTCAAACCCACTCGGATGGAGTTAAACACCCTCAAAGAGCGTCTGAAAACGGCAACCAGAGGGCATAAACTTCTCAAGGATAAACGAGACGAGCTCATGCGACGCTTCATCGAATCGGTCCGTGAAAATGACCGCCTCCGCCAGAAGGTTGAGGCAGCTCTCGTCGGAAATATGCAAGAATTTGTCCTCGCCAAATGTCTGGAAAATGACCTCATGGTCCAGGAAATCTTTGCAGTTCCGACGCGTGAAGTCAGCCTGCATATCGAGACGGAGAATATCATGAGTGTGCGCGTGCCCAAGATGCATGCCCATATCGATAATCCGTATGGAGACGATGAGGGAGACGTGGTCTACAGCTACGTGGCTTCCAATAGTCAGATGGATAGCACCATTCAAGAAATGGAAGAACTCCTCCCAGACCTGTTGCGCCTGGCAGAGATTGAAAAAACTTGTCAGCTCATGGCCGATGAGATCGAAAAGACACGCCGTCGGGTCAATGGATTGGAATATGCGACCATCCCCGATCTCAAGGAAACCATCTACTATATCGAAATGAAACTCGAAGAAGCCGAACGCGCCAACCTGGTCCGAATGATGAAGGTCAAATAAAATACAAAGCCGTTAAGCAACTCAAAGGAAAATAGGGAGCAGGACAGAAGCACTGTTGTATAGAATGCTTCGTTGTCCTGCCCCCACAAGGCTGATTAGGATTTTTCCGAGCTCTTAAAGCGAGAGAAAAATCCAATCAGCTACTGTGCCTTTGAAGTTAGTACTATTACAGTTTGCGTTTTACACACAGCATTTAGGGCGTGTTCAATTAATAAGATACAAAGCCGTTAAAACAGCACCTCAAGTGATGTCTACAGGACACGAACTTGGGGTGTTTTTTAGCCTCTATTCAACTGAAAAATCTTCTAAAATCCCTTCGTTCAGGACTCTCAAAGGCTTCTGATACAATGAATTTGTTTGATTATCCAAATAGTACTAACTGTCGTTAATTATTAAGAGATTGTAACAAGAAAGGACTAATGTTACAAATTAGGGTCAGTTAGATTAAAAGAAAAGAAGAGCCATTTTAAAGACAAAAAATGTGGTAGAATATTAAATGTATCTGTCTGGAGATAAATCTCCGATAATAAGAAAACGAGGAAAGAACGTATGAAGAAAGTAAATAAAAAAAGCTTTGATCGCTTCTACTGTTGCTATGGCGGTCTTGCCATTTACAACTGGTAAAGCAGAATCAAATGGGGACTGGGTTGCCCGTTCTGTAGATGAAATTCGTGCAGATATTTCAACTTCAGAAAACAAACAAACCTACACAATCAAGTATGGAGATACCCTAAGCACGATTGCGGAAGCTTTGAATGTTGACGTAACTGTTTTGGCAAACTTGAACCAAATCAGCAACATTGATTTGATTTTCCCAGGAACTGTCTTGACAACAACTGTCAATGATCAAAACCAAGTGACAGGTGTAGAAATCCAAACTCCTACAGCAGGTAATGCAGACGCAACTGTGACAACTTCTGCTGATTTGACAAACAACCAAATCAAAGTGGACAACCAAACTGTTGCAGTAGGTGATTTGACAAAACCAGTAGCAGATGAAAGCAACCAAGCTGTAGAACTCCCTCAAGCACCTGCAGTTGTAGCAGCAGTGGCAGACCAAGTATCAGAAAGCTTGCCAACTCCAGAAGCGCCAGCTGAAACACCTGCACCAGCAGCTCCAGTAGCAGAGGAAGCGCCAGCACCAGTTGTTGAAGAAGCACCTGCGCAACCTGCTGCAGCGCCAGCTGAAGTAGCGGCTCCTGCAGAAGCACCAGTTGTTGAGGAAGCCCCAGCGACTCCAGTAGCTGAACCAGCTCCAGTCGTAGAAGTTCCAGCAGAACCAGAAGTTACTGCGGTTGCTTCAACACCACAATATGGTGCACCAGCACCAGTTGTTGATACGACAGCTGCAACTCCTTCAACAGCAACTCCAACTTCAAATGAAGGTCTTCGACCTCAAACAATTAAATTCAAAGAACAAGTGATTAATGAACTTGGCTTGACTGATATCGGTGGTTACCGTCCTGGTGACCCAGAAGATCACGGTAAAGGTCTTGCGGTCGACGTTATGGTTCCAGAAAGTTCAGAGATTGGTGATCGAGTAGCTCAATATGCAATCGATCACATGCAAGAAAATGGAATTTCTTACATCATCTGGAAACAACGTTTCTATGCTCCAGTAAATAATATTTATGGACCAGCAAACACTTGGAATGAAATGCCAGACCGTGGTAGCGTAACAGAAAATCATTACGACCACGTACACGTATCATTTTACGAATAATTAAGATATAGCAAAGAATCAGGATATTCCTGATTTTTTTGTATATAAATAGATCCCATTGCTCAATGGGACCTAGCGGATTAAAGGATGATATCAGATTTTTCAACTTGATAGAGAGCCATACTCATAAACAAAGCAACAACAAGAAGAATAAGAATCCCGGGTGTCCAAGAGTGGAAGATTTGTTGGCTTGAACCAAATAAGATAGGCCCAAGTGCAGCAAAGACGTATCCTCCTGTTTGAGCTAGTCCTGAGAGCTGAGCAGTTTTCTCGGGAGAGCTAGACTTCATGGAGAAGGTGACCATGAGGTAAGGGAATAAGATACTCGTAAAACTTCCGATTAAGATATTCAGGATCAACCAGTAAATGAAGTTGTCTGTTTTCAGTAACAGCATGGCAATTCCAGTAAAACCAGCTAAAACAGTCGTTATCAGCATGATGCGACGGTTTCGTTTAGAAAGGCTGGTAGTGAGACTTGGAATGATCATAGAGAAAGGAAGACTCATCAGGGTGAATACAGATGCTAAAATTCCTGCATTGGCTTGACTGATGCCGGCTTGGGTTGCCATAGTAGGAAGCCAGGTCATCGTGGTATAGAATAAGAGAGACTGGAGACCACAGAAAAGCATGATGGCCCAAACCTTGCCATTCTTATACCAACTAGTCTTATTTCATTAGAAGAAGAGCTTTTTTTCAAATAATGATTATGACGAGCATTGGGGAGCCAGATCACAAGTGCAAGCGTACAGACAACTGTCAGCACCCAAACCAGACCTTGCCAAGAGGTGGCTTGAGTGATAGGAACAGCGACAGAAGAAGCTACCGCAGTAGACAAGCCCATTGCAGTGATATAAAGGGTTGTTAAGAAGCCAAGACGTTTTGGTTCATTAGCTTGGATCAAGCTTGGTAGAAGGACATTGATAAAGGCAATAGCAGCACCAATCAAAAGAGTTCCCACATAGAGGAGAGGCAGATTGATGGTGCGTAGAGCAGATCCAATCGTCATCAGGATCAAGACTCCGAGAAAGAGTCGCTCAATCCCAAAGCGTCTCGCCCAGCTAGTAGCAAAAGGAGAGAAAATAGCGAATGTTAGGAGGGGTAGACTCGTCAAGAGGCCAAGAGAACTCACCTCGACACCAAAGCTAGCAGCAATATCTGATAAGACAGTGGAGAGGGTCGTAAATGGGGCCCGCAAGACCACTCCTAGTAAAAGGATCCCTGGAATGAGAAAACGTGAATGGGTTTGTTTCATAATGCGCCTCCTTGTTAAAATGAACAGTATCCGTATCATTATAGCACAAGAACTTGGAGGAGGCAAAAGGAATTATCGGGGGACAAAGCCCGTAAAATAGCTATTTCGCCTACAAATATAGGAAATAATAGAAAGATAGAGCTGAAAAAAATTTTTGAAGGTTTTAAAACTTTCTTCACACATCCTTTTTATAGGAGTCTAGTTATCTCCGCTCAAACTGCGTCAACGTACCTAAACTCGCTGATGCTCGTAAAGGTACGTAGAAAAAAAGCCACCTGATTTGGTGGCCTTTATGGGAGATTATTATGAAAAAGTTTAGGATTTTCTATCAAACAAAGTTAGGAGGTCTTCATTTGATGGTACTAGTATAAATCGGAAAACTTAAAGAAAACTTAAGATAAGTTCCTGTAATTTTAAATCAGTCTTAAGACGGATGGTTTGATTTGTAGCTGTCATTCAATCTCATTCTAGGTGAACTTGCATTATTGTCAGAATTGTGAGAAAATAGTCTTCATTAAAGGAGGGAAAGGATAGCGAGATGAGAGAGGATATCAAGATTAACGACCGTGCCCTAGCACTGGAGAAACAATTGATTGAAAAGTTAGAGCTTGTGTTTGATACCGATGTTGAATTGGACGTCTACAACCTTGGTTTGATTTATGAGTTGGATCTGGATGAGGAAGGGACTTGCAAGGTAGTCATGACCTTTACCGATACCGCTTGTGACTGTGCGGAAAGTTTGCCTGTTGAAATCGTCGCTCGCCTAAAGAAATTGACGGTATTGAAGACGTCAAAGTAGAAGTAACCTGGTCGCCCGCCTGGAAAATTACACGGATCAGCCGTTATGGGCGTATTGCACTTGGCCTTCCTCCGCGATAAATCAATAAAACTCACTTTACAAATTCGTAAAGTGAGTTTTTTCATATCTTATTGTTTACCAGACTGTTCCATATTCCAGAAGTCGGTCACGGCACCGCGTGAAGCAGAGGATACCGTGTGGGCATACTTACCCAGAACCCCACGACTATACAGTGGTGGTAGAGTTGTTTCAGCCTTCCGTTTGGCTAACTCTTCGTCTGAGACATGCATGGTGATTTCTTTGGTATCTTGGTCAACTGTCACCAGGTCCCCTGTGTGGAGGTAGGCGATTGGACCGCCGACCTGAGCTTCAGGCGCGATGTGTCCAACAACGAGGCCGTAAGTACCACCAGAGAAGCGTCCGTCTGTCAAGAGGGCCACCTTATCTCCTTGGCCTTTCCCAACGATCATGGATGACAAGGACAGCATTTCTGGCATACCAGGACCACCCTTCGGACTACGAAACGAACAACAACAACGTCGCCATCCACGATCTCATCCGAAAGAACCGCTTCAATGGCAGCTTCTTCCGAGTCAAATACCTTAGCAGGACCAGTGATGTTACGAACTTTCACACCTGATACTTTGGCAACCGCCCCTTCTGGAGCCAAGTTCCCTTTCAAGATGATCAATGGACCATCCGCACGTTTTGGATTTTCAAGTGGCATGATGACTTTTTGACCTGGTGTCAAATCAGCAAAGGCTTCCAAGTTCTCAGCTACTGTTTTACCAGTACATGTGATGCGATCCCCATGAAGGAAACCATTCTTAAGAAGGTATTTCATGACGGCTGGCACACCACCGACATTGTAAAGGTCTTGGAAGACGTATTGACCTGATGGTTTTAAGTCAGCCAAGTGAGGCACGCGCTCTTGGAAATCGTTGAAGTCTTCAAGGGTCAAATCCACATTGGCCGCATGAGCGATTGCGAGCAAGTGAAGGGTCGCATTGGTGGAGCCACCCAGCGCCATAGTCACTGTAATCGCATCTTCAAAGGCTTCACGGGTCAAGATATCAGATGGTTTCAGTCCCATTTCAAGCATTTTGACAACTGCACGACCCGCTTCTTCGATATCGGCTTTTTTATCAGCTGATTCAGCAGGGTGAGAAGAGGAACCTGGCAAGCTCATACCAAGGACCTCGATCGCTGTCGCCATGGTGTTGGCCGTATACATACCCCCACAGCCACCAGGGCCAGGACAGGCATTACATTCCAGTTGCTTCACTTCTTCAGCAGTCATATCACCGTGGTTCCATTTCCCTATCCCTTCGAAAACTGAAACCAAGTCGATATCCTTGCCGTTCAGATTACCCGGTGCAATGGTACCACCATAGGCAAAGATCGCTGGGATATCCATATTGGCAATGGCGATCATCGAACCAGGCATGTTCTTATCACAGCCCCCGATGGCTACGAAGGCATCCACGTTGTGACCGCCCATAGCAGCTTCGATAGAGTCTGCAATGATATCACGAGAAGTCAAGGAGAAGCGCATCCCAGGCGTTCCCATAGCAATCCCATCGGCAACCGTAATGGTTCCGAATTGAACCGGCCAAGCTCCCGCATCTTCTACACCTTCTTTGGCCAATTTTCCAAAATCATGAAGGTGCATGTTACAAGGCGTGTTTTCAGCCCAGGTAGAGATTACCCCTACGATTGGTTTTTCAAAGTTTTCATCTGTCATCCCAGTTGCCCGAAGCATAGCCCGGTTAGGGGACTTGACCATGCTGTCGTAGACACTACTGCGATGGCGTGTATCTAATTCTGTCATCTGATTCCCTCTCATCGTATTTTTTATTATTATAGCACAATTTACGGCCCAACGACAGAAGAAAATTCTTGAATTTTCAGACAATTCAGCTTGCTCGGTTTCTTGCTAAAATAATTTACAGTTATATCTTGACTTTTGTAAGCAAAGTGATATCATTTAGATATCACAAAGAAAGAAGGGTTCGTCCCATGGAAGAAAAAATTTTAACCCAAAAGAAAAACGGCTTAGCTGCCCTTATAGGCTTGCTAGTTGGGGATCTTGTCTTAGTTTTAGCCTTTATTAGTGCGATTGCTAGTCTACCAGAAGGTTTTCCACTTGCGATTGCAGTTATTACCTGTATTTTTTTCTCTTTATTGCTAGTCTGGTGTGCTATGCGGGGATCAAAAATTATTAAACCGCAAGAAGCCTTGGTTTTTGACCTTGTTTGGGAATTATATTGGAACCATTCGAGAAGCGGGTATTTACTTTGTCAATCCCTTCTGTGTCGCTGTCAATCCTGCCAATAACACCCGCTTGGGCCAAAGTGGTGATGTCACCACCAAGTCACCCATGTCTGTCAGTAAAACAGCAGAAGGTAACAGTATTTCTATCGAGACAGGTAAAAAGAATATTTCCTTAAAAGTGATGACCTTGAACAACTCTCGTCAGAAGATTAATGACTGTTTGGGAAATCCTGTAGAAATCGGTATTGCAGTCACTTGGCGTGTAGTGGATACTGCTAAAGCAGTCTTCAATGTGGATAACTACAAAGAATATCTCTCATTGCAGTGTGATAGTGCTCTTCGTAATATTGTCCGCATCTATCCTTATGATGTAGCTCCCTAATGTCGATACGACAGGAGACGGCCAGGCAGATGAGGGTAGCCTAAGAGGCTCCAGTGAAATTGTGGCCAGTCGTATTCGAGAAGAGATTCAAGCACGTGTAAAAGATGCTGGGCTTGAAATTCTAGAAGCTCGTATTACCTACTTGGCCTATGCTCCAGAAATCGCAGCTGTTATGCTTCAACGACAACAAGCTTCTGCCATTATCGATGCGCGGAAGATGATTGTCGATGGAGCAGTTGGGATGGTTGAAATGGCCCTTGAACGCCTGAGCGAAGGAGAGATTGTAGAGCTAGATGAAGAACGGAAGGCAGCCATGGTTTCGAACCTTCTTGTCGTTCTCTGTGGCAATCATGATGCACAACCAATTGTTAATACGGGAAGTCTCTATTAAGAATGGCTGACCAAAAGAAAAAACAGATTCCACTTAGATTGTCAGCCAAGTTATATGCTGCTATCGCATCATGGGCAGAAGATGACTTTCGATCGGTCAATGGGCAGATCGAGTACCTGCTGACAGAATGTGTCAAACAACGAAAAAAGGATGGCAAATACGTTTCGGAAACGATTGATGAGCCATTTGAAATAGACCTTTAAGGAGAACTCCTGTCCCATTTGATGGGGTGGGAGATTTTTTTAACAATTTTTTGTCAAGTAACTTTACTTTACAAAAAAGTTTTGTTATACTGTTAAAGTTGATGAAAATCAAACCTAATTGAATTTATACCTTAAAAGGAGAAAAACGAAATGGCAGTACCTGCACGTCGCACATCAAAAGCGAAGAAAAACAAACGTCGTACGCACTACAAAGTAACAGCTCCATCTGTAAACTTTGACGAAGCAACTGGAGATTACTCACGTTCACACCGTGTATCACTTAAAGGATACTACAAAGGACGTAAGATCGCTAAAGCTGCATCAGCTGAATAATAGAAGGGAGATACCATGCGCGTAAATATTACACTTGAACACAAAGAATCTGGTGAACGCTTGTACCTTACTTCTAAAAACAAACGTAACACTCCAGACCGTCTTCAATTGAAGAAATACTCACCAAAACTTCGCAAACACGTTGTGTTTACAGAAGTGAAGTAGGGGTTCAATACGAATCAATACAGAAGAAAAACGCTGATTTCAAGCGTTTTTTCTTTTTGCCAAATGCGATATATTGCACTGTATTTCAATTCAAACTCTACCTTTTTCTCTACCTTTTTTCTTAAGACCTGGTTTGGAAAGTATGGGTTTCAGTTGGACTAAAAACAGGGGAATATTTTTAGTTCTGTAAGTATTAATCTATACGCTTACATATATCTTTTGGTCTCTATCCTTTAGGTGAAAATACCGATTTTATGGTATAATAAGGATAACTCTATACAAGGAGGTGTGCCATGACTCTTGATGTAAATAAAGAAGAATTAACAATTTTAGGGATTCCCTTTGATAACTTTTCAGATTTTGATACTGTCTGGTATGCTATTGGGTCATCAATGATTGAAAATTATGAACCTACTGTTCAAGATGTGATTGACTTAAAAACTTATGTTATCAACAGACGAAAGGAATTGAATATTGGTTAAAAATCAATACGAAGGCTATGAGTACATTGACCCCAATCACCAATATACCTATCCAAATTCCGCAGTCTTAATCAATAAACAAAATGTTACAAATATTGAAGAAGCCTATCGAAATGAACACTTATTCGTTACTAAAAGACTTGCAGACTTGCGCTTGAAAGCCATTGAAGTCTATTCCATGAGTAATATTTTAGCCATTCATAACTATTTGTTTCAGGATGTTTATGCCTGGTCAGGACAATATCGCAAGGTGAATATCTCTAAAAGTGGTAATCCTTTTATGTCGATACAGTCGTTTAATGCTGCTGAAACTTATATAAATCATCTCATTCATTCCTATCATCAAACTGCCAACTCAAAAGATGAAATCATTAAACATTTAGCAAAAATTCTTGATAATCTTAATTATTTCCATCCCTTTCGAGAAGGAAATGGACGAACTCAACGAGAAGTTATTCGTTCCTTAGCACTATCAAAAGGATATTCTGCACAAATACGAGTGGAACAAGATGATGAAGTTTACAACCTTTATATGGACGGAACTGTCTATGGAGACTTAGGGAAGCTAGAAGAATTATTTGGTAAAAATATTAAAAAGAAATATAGATTGTAATACTTGATAATTACAAAAAGTGAAGTGATTAGATATATTAAAAAGCCTATGAAATCAGCATTTCAAAGGCTTTTTTTCTTTAATTTTAGCAAAATAACTGAATTTTAACTGATTATATCACTTTAGGAGTGCAATAACAGATATAATGGTAGCAATGATGGAGACTATCGTAGCAACGGTAGAACTTATGGTATTTGTCTTTGTGTAATTTATCTCAGTAAGCATATTCAAATAGGAATAATTTTTCTTTAATTACATTTCGATAATATGACAAATTTTTATGAAATAAATTTTTCTAGCTGAACTTCGTCATTTGATACAAATATAGTCCAAGAATCTTCAAAGTCTTTTTTTAAAATTAGAAATATCTATTCTGTTTTCTGACTCCGATAGGCTTTGTATCTTTTTCAAAAAGGTTTAAAAAAATTCTTATTAAACATTATGTTCTTTCTTCCTGATACATATTTCGAAAAAAATCTCTTTCAAAAATGTGAAGCTCTCGCTCTCCAAATAATAAGTAATAGAGCTCGTTCCCATATTGTGATATAGACCCTAAAATACTAAATCTAGGAATGAAATTATTTCCTGAGTATAGAACATAATCACTATCATTAAAAACTATTTGAAATATAGTAATTGCCTTTTTTTATTATATAGACTATAACTAATATCCCCGAAGTATATTTTTATCTATATCAACTTTGTCTTTTTCGAAAAAGCAACTGTTAGATTAATTAATTTGTTCATTTTTCCCATTTTCGCTATATAAAAAAACGTAGTTATGTAATGTTGACATATCAAAGAAGGAAGTTCATTTGTCATCTGACCAATAGATAGATAATTAAAGCTTATCGTCCTCATCATCCAGAATATACCAATTAATGTAATCTTTTTACTCAAGTTTTTGATATTATCAGAAATAAATAATTGAAGATTAGACTCTGTCAATACTTGTTTGAAATGAAATCTATATTGAAAAAAATAGCATAATAATTATTTACCGTCGCCCAACTTATTTCAATACTGCTGAAAAAAATTATCTCCAATTATCTCAATTTCAGCAAAAATTCCGACTCCATGCCTTAAATATTCTAAATGGACATAGTCGTATTTTTTTAAATATAGTAGGTTTTTTTATAATAATTTTTTTCACTTTAAATTTCGACTTTGGCAACGAATATAAACGCTTCGTTAATTTATTAACACCCTCATTTGAAAGTGTATCTAAAAATAATAAACTCGCCAATTGAGAATTCATCAAAATAGTCTGTCCGTGTCCTCCATTCGGGATGTTTTTTTCTTCAATGTACTTTTTATGAAATTCTAATCCTTCCTGCTCATGTCTTTGATAATAAGATTGATATTCTTCTGTTGCAACTATTTTTTTAAATAATAATCAAAAAAACTTCTTAGCTTGTCTATTTATCATACCTACACCTAATTGATACTTTATATCACTATCATATCATTTTTTTAATGAAACTGAATCAATAACCACAACTATTACTCATTTTATGATTTTTAGCTAAATCTATCATGGCTTGTTCAATTTTATGTTTTCTTTTTTGCATGACATGAAGATAGATTTTTCTATCTCTCTACTATCTTCTGAATGTCCTACAAACTCTCTAATAACGTTTAGGCTTACAATCTTATCAGCCATGACTGAAACAAAACTATGTCGGAACATATGGGGAACTATGTGAACAGGTTTATCAAAATCTACTAGATCGTCAATATCCTTATAGGATTTTCTACTTTTTCTTATTATACTTAGCGGACTGACTAGTTCCACCTCTTAAGAACATTGAAATTTCTATATGATACAATGCTCTGCCCTGTTTGTTATTTATAGAAGTAAAATAGGGATTCACTACACGTCAATAGATGTGAAAAAAACCTTGATTTAAAGCGATTTTTTTGAAATTCTAAATTTCACTACATTGCAATATAAATCAACCGAATCACTACCTTTTTGAAATAAAAATAATGATTCGGATATTTAAAAGAAGAGGAACTTTAGTGTGAAGCTCCTCTTTTTGTTATTTGTTCTTTTGCTTATAAATTGTAATACCTGTTTTGAACACCTCGTATTTGAATGAATTTCAATATATGCTTAATATCAATCTTTCCACATGTTTTTTTAAGAAAGAAATATTTCATCTAATTTGAATAACTTTCAATTGAATGGTGTGAATTTTACCCTGAAAATAAACGAATTGAGCTAGATTTCACCAAAAAGTTCACACCATAAGAAGCACGCTTTCATGTCCCCGACATCAAAAAGAAAGGACAAACATATCCTTCCTCGTTGTTAAAATTTTCGTCCCCCACTACAGTTAACAAATATATTAAGATTAGTAGTGAGGAAGTTTCCGACTGGAGAGAGTACTCACTACTTTATCTTATCATGAAGATAATTCAATTTTTTCTTAGTTCAATGACTTGATCGTATCGACTTTCATAATCAATATGGTGAGCGATTTCTAACACCATCATCGGTAGTGAGAAAATCAAGTCTCGAACCATCTGGCTATTTTCTACGTCAAGAGCTGCAGTTACCTCATCTGCTAATAAAATATCCTTTTTACGAAGAAGGAAGCGGGCTAGTTCAATCCGGACTCGTTGTCCGCCTGAAATATTTTCTCCGTTATTAGTGATTACAAAATCAAGTCCATCAGTTAGTTCATGGTCGAGTTTGACCTGTCTCAAAACAGTCTCCAATTCTTGATCTGAAAAATCTTGTCCCAAACTAAGATTGTAGCGAACAGTATCATTAAAGAGGAAAGGATGCTGACTGATGATACCTACCTGACGAATAAAACAACTTGTTTTTGCTCCATCCCTTGTCCGACAAGTAATCGTCCCATCATCCGCCTTTTCTTCCCCTGTGATCATTCGAAAGAGGGTTGATTTCCCACAGCCACTTGGCCCTTTGATGAGGACTTTTTTGCCTTGTTGAATGGCTAGATTAAGATCGCGTATAATCTCTCTACCGTTATAAGATTTACTTAAATGAGAAATTTCTAGTTCTTCTACTTGTGAGATCGAATGATTGTCCGATTCACTATCATCTGCTCGATTTAAAATTCCGAAAATCTTTTCTGCCGTTGTTTTGGCTCCTTGTACTTCAACCACATCATACATGATATTTTGTATAGGACCTACCAGTTGACCAGCGGCAATATACATTGCAACCAGGCTAGCCACTGAAACATGATGACCATGCATGGCAAGGAAGAACCCCAATACCAAGGGGAGTACTTGGCTAAGAAAGACCATGAAACCATTACAAAAGAAAACAATATTATGGGTAAAAGCAAACTTTTGAATGGCTCGTTGATAACGAAGATTGATATTCCAGACGCGCTGAGAATTTTCAGGCAAGGCTTGATTCATCCGCAAGGTTTGAGCCCCTCGAATACTATCAGAGATTTGGTTATGAACGGCTGTTCTTCCCTGAGACATTTCATCCCCTGAATTCTTTAGCTTATTATTCATTAAGAATTGTGGAATGGGACGTAAGATCGTGAAGAAAACAAAGATAGAACCCAATAAAACATTTTGGGCAATGATATAGATCGCCGTAATCAGCGCTCCAAATCCCCAACATGAAATAGACATATAGCGTTCAAAAAAGTTATCTCCTAAAAATTCCATATCCTGTGTCAGCATGGTAATCTTTTCATCTTCACTATATTCGCTGTCTTCCATTAACTTCTGAAAAAAAGTGCCGTTCGGATATTCATGTGAATTTCACGTCGAAAGACATTATTTGCATGATTACAAAAATAACATTAGACTATACAAAGCGAAATAGACAGAAAAACCAAAGAGGGCAAATTTCCAAATAGAAGAATAGGTAAGGTTATTTTTGATCTATCGATAATGCTTTGGCAACAACCAAGGGTTGCCCCAAAGCGAGACCCCCATTTGCCAGCGCCCCAATAATGGTTAGGTATTTTGTTTTTTTATCAAGATATTTAAAGATATTAATCATAAATCTCTCCTAGAAAAAAGACACCTTATGATTGAGAAATACAAGTTGTAATAATTGTATTTTTATTCTTTGTGATTTATTTTTACGTGTTCATTATACATCTAAAAAAATAAGTCTGGTCAATGAATACTTAAAGAACTTAACTCTAAATAAAAAAAGAGCTCTGCTTATTAACAGAACTCATCTCTTTTAAACTTTTAAGGGTTCAATTCCTCAATTTCCTTTACCCCTTCAAACTCTCCAACACTTTCGAAAAGTTCTATAGCTCGTTTAAAATGTGTGTTGGCTAATCCTTTATCTTCCAAGGCTAAATAGATCTCACCTAACCCTCTGTAGCTACAAGCCTGAGAAATCACATCATCAGTCTCTAAAGATTGTTCCAGTGACAGATTCATGAATGTAAGAGCTTCATCAAGATTGTTTAATTTCAATCTCACATAGCCTTGTTCGTAGTTATTTATAGCTTTCTTTAGATTATCATTGGGAAAATGCTCTTCAATTATCTTCTCTTCATCTTCAATGAGCTTTAAAGCCTTATGAAAATCACCCTGATCTCTGTAGATCATCGCTAATTGATGTAAGCCAATGTGTTCATGTTCTTTATCTTCATTTTGTTGAGCTAATAAAATGTATTTCTCAAAGATATGGGTACACGAGGCATAGTCTTTTTCTGCTAACAATAAATATCCCATCAGATTTAAAAGACTAAAATCTGTACAGGTATCAATGGAAAAATCTTGTTCAACCAACTTTTTAGCTTCTGATGTTTTTCCCTCCAGAAACAAGTCCCAAGCTGTATCAAGTTTAGAGGCCATCTATTTTCCCCTTTCAACTATAAACAAACTTCATAATTATTGTACTCCCGCTTGAAAGCGATGTCAAGCATTATGATAAATAGTACTAGCACCTATGGTGAATTTAAAATTTAAAATCTAAAAAATAAACCATCAATCTGCATTAAAATAATCATAAACCTCTTTATATGGAATTCTGTCAATATTTTTAGACAAATTTTGGGAGGAAATTTTTGAAGACTAGCGTCCTTCTATTTTTTTCCCAATAAGTTTTAACTTCTTCAAAAATCTTATTCAAAAGTTCTGCATCTTTATAAACTTTATTATATCAGTTTTTCTTTAACATTAAGCAAGATTACGATAACACGTTGATCATATTTTTTAAAAAAAGTTTTATGACTGATTTCGTTAGGAATATTAGTCTTTGAAATAGCGCTTCACATCTGACCTACATGCTTCCAACAACGTTATTTCATCAGTTAATTCGAGTAACTGCAAGCCTTCATCAACTAGCTTTTTATCACTTAAACAAATTCCAAGTGTCACTTTAGCATTTCCTAGAAAATCATATCGCTTACTTTTTTTTGCCGTATCTAACAATAGATAACTGATACTCGTACATTTCTCCATCAAACCATTCCACAGAAAAATACTAGCTAAATTTGAGAGTAATTTATACTTGGTGGGAAGAATCTCTGTATAATCAGAGTAATCATTGAGCCTATCTATCACTTCATCACAGATAGAAATCACTGTTTCTAGTGGAAGTGTAAATAAAATAACGACAATTAATTTGAGGTCACTATGATACCAGACATCCTGATTTTTAATTTCGTTCCAAGCTTCCGTTGCCGTTATTCTTACCTTTTCATTTGGACCAGATTCTCGTAAACAAAGAATGACCTCTACTCTCTTTAGTATATTTGATACAGGAATATCATTAGGATATTTTTTTAAATAAGCTACACTCTTATTCTTCAGTTCCAATAATTTATCATTTGATTGGTAGGCATTGTTATCTTCTGCCAATAAGATAATTTCTTCTCTATCGGAATGGTGGTAAGAATGACATATATATCGAAATTCTTCGAAATCTAGGCCAACTTGCTTTTAGAAGATGCTCCATCAACTCAAAAACTAGGCACTACTTGGTTCGATTCAATACGCGACAAGTGCGCTCTTGAAGTGTAATCCTGGCAAACTTCCTCTTGACTAATATGTTTTGATTTCCGTATTTTTTTATAGATCGTACCGTAATCCCAACGCATAACAACTTCACCTCTAATTATGTGTATAAATGTTACATTTTTACACTTCGTTATGTGTTTAGTATATCATATATATAGAAGAAGGAGGTGCAGATATGCAAAAGAAAATCACTATTTATTTTTTGTATTAATGCTTTCACAATCCAAATAACTGGGGTGCATTTTTCAAATTATTACCATGATTACAAATATCACTGGTCAAGCGTAACTCGTGCAAGAGATAGTAAATCATCATATGCTTACGCTCCTTCTCATCAGACCTCAAGAGCTTTTTATAAATAGAAATTTTTGGTGAAACAGTATATTTTAATTACGGATTTAAAAAAATTCATAGCTCATAGAAAAGATTATATTACTATTCATGAAAATTTTAGAAAGTGAGTAAAGTATGAAGCGCTTCTTTGTCATCCTTTCAAATATCTTTATAACAAGTTTTTCTACTTTGGATTTGTTTTTTTCAACCTCATATGTGGTTATTCACAATAGTTTTTCCAGCTATTGGTATTCTTTCCCAGAACAAAGAGGTATCAAAAGATCAGGTAAAATACAGTTTAGATCAATTAGCAAATGAAACAGACAGTGTGATTGGTGAACAAATTGAAACAATAGACGATAAAGGTAAGGTTCATTTTTCCTATGCAATATTTGGATCTGGCCATATCCCAAATGGCCTTGTTAAAAGCTAGTGAAGAAGATTTTTTTACAATAGTGGCTTATTGTCCAATTATTATATTTTATCTGGAAATCTCACTCTAGATAGATTAAATCATGAACTTCAATCATTGGGTTTCACACAAACATTTGTTTCATATCCAAATATTTTTTTCTTAGCTTATTTACGTATATGGGAAATGGTACTCAATTACTCGTTTTGGTCATTTTTCTACTAACTTTTATAGCCTTAATGATTATTCAAAAAAACCAAGGAAATGCGAACAGTTGGGATTCGATATATTTCTGGATTGCACCTAACTCAGATTTTTTTGGAAACTCAATGATTAGTGATTGTGGAGATTTACTTTTAGGGATAATTACAGGGGTTTTTTTCTTGTAATCTGTGGTGTAAGTCTATTCCATATCACACCATTTTTCTGTTCCAGTTATTGTTTCAGCTAACATAACTTATAATTTGTTACTTTTGTTCCTTTCTATACTCTTTAGCTTTCTTTATGTTTTAAGTATTAAAACGGTACATTTGGTTTCTTTGCTCAAAGGAAAGTTACCTTTGAAACAGATTATGGGTATTCTTTACTTGGGGCAATTGGTCGCTTTTCTTTTAATAGTACTTACCATTCATAGAACAAGTATCTATTCAACTATTTGGCAATTGCATCAGTCTGGAGATACAGCATGGTCAAATCAAAAAGATTGGGTATTGCTTTCAACAAATAGGGAGTTTGGGGCAGAGGCTAGAAATCAGGATAGTAGAAAAATGTTGGAAGAACAATGGAAAAACTTCATAGAAACTGGCATTCAGAATGGAGGAATGCTTGTTCAGCATCCATTTGCATCATTCGATCTAAAAGGTCTGTCTTCACATCCCTTAACGGGAGAAAAAATGTCGATAAATGACTACAATCCGTATGCTAATAGCTTATATGTGACTCCTAATTATCTAGATGTTCAGAATGTAGAATTAAATGAAGAAGATAAGAAGAGCATTAATAGCCTTGGAGAAGGAGAATTTGGACTACTATTGCCTGAAAAAAATTAAAAAGATCAAGAAGATAAATTGCGTCAAATTTATGAAGATTTCTAGCGATTCGAAACGATAAAGGGAAATAAAATTCAACAGGCTATGAAAGCTCGTGTTTTCTATATTTCAAACAATAAGAAGCGTTTCGTATATAATTCTACACCAATTTCATATCAACAATTTCTAAGTGATCCTATACTTATTGTCCTTAAACCAAGCTCTTTTGGAAAAAAATCAAAATGCTTTCTTCACTTATCCATCTGATTATCTGTATTTTAAAGGTTTGGATGCCACTAAAAAACTAGTTGAACAAGGTGGAATAAAGAGATATATCAGTCAGTATGATCTTGCCTATTATGTTTATCGTGGTATGAGTCACAAAATTCAAGTTGAAATATTGACAATCATTGCTGGTGGTTTTCTCGGTATTGCTACCTCAATTCTACTCTTTTAATACAATGACAATCCTCTACTTTGAAGAATTTCGTAAAACTATTCTTATTAAGAAAATATCAGGATTAAATTTTTTTGAGTTACACCAGAAATTTTTTATCTGGCAAATAGTTATCTTCATTTTGGGAGGGGCTATTGGTCTTTTGCTAACAAATAAACTTTGGGTAGTCTTTCTAACCTCTTGCGTCTTTGGTTTGAATTCTATTTTAATACTAATGCATCGTTCTCGTAAGGAAGATAGGATGGCTAGTATTATATTGAAAGGAGCATAGAAATGATTAAAATCCATCAACTAACAAAAAAACCTTTGGGGACCGGACGGTATTTAGTGATTTGAACTTAAATTTTTGATGCAGGTAAAGTCTATGCTCTTATCGGAAATAGCGGTTGTGGCAAAACAACCTTACTAAATATGCTAGCTAAGCTAGAACCTTATGATCAGGGAAGTATTCAATATAAAGGAAAAAGATTTACGAAAGATTAAACCAACAAACTATTTCAGAAATGAACTAGGTTATCTCTTCCAGAATTTTTGGACTAATCGATAATAAAACTGTTTCAGAAAATTTAGATTTGGGATTAATTGGTCATAAATTAGACAAACAAAAAAAGAGACTAAAGAAGAAGTATTAGATAGAGTAGGACTATCTTATATTCAACTAGATCAAAAAGTATATGAGCTTTCTGGAGGAGAAGCACAACGTGTAGCCTTGGCAAAGATCATTTTAAAAGATCCTCCTCTAATTTTGGCAGATGAATTAACTGCCGCTCTTGATCCTGAGACCTCACAGGAGATTATGGACTTACTCCTAACATTAAAAAATAAGGAACGTCTGATCATTATTGCAACACATAATCCAACCATTTGGAAACAAGCTGATCAAGTGGTAAGCCTAAAAATTAGTCAATGAAGAATAGGGTAATAGCACAGATTTTCATTACGTTACATATTCATTTCCTGACAAAACATCCCGAAAGTTAAGTGCACCCAAATAGTTAGATTAATAATTTATCCAAAGGATTTAGTTCTGTATTGCACAGGACTGAGTCCTTTTCTACTATTTAGAAATTTTATTTTACCTTCATATATAAGCAATGAAGATGGTGATTAACAAAATAGATCCTTCTTTATCTTAAGATATCAATTGCTTCTTCTATACTTAATGACAAATCCTCAGCAAGGCTTCTTGGAATAATAAAACCTTGAGAGGTTCCCACATGGGCACCAACCTTTCTTAGATCTGGATTGGAATCAATATGACCATCTATCCTTTAGTTAGTTTAATTTTCTTGCTTCCAAGAAGTGATAAAAATGCCGGTTATATCGATAATTTTACAAAAGATGTCGATAATATCCGATCGATAGAAGTAGATTTATTAAAAACAGCAGGTTGGGAGTTAGGGGCAACAGTTATCGGCGCTTTAGTTTCTGGCGGGATTGGTGCATTAGGAGCTATAACATCAGTAGCATCTGTAGTTGGTGTCGCTCAGTAACTCCCACCCGTATATGACAGAGCTTTGGAGAATTATAAAAAATGTTAGATAAAGGACTGATAAAATTTATAATTTTATTGGGCATAGGTTTAAACATACTAAGTTTATACAAAATATATTTACTGAAAAAATCTAAGCCCAAATCATTAATTACCTTGGCATTAATATTTTTTTTAGGTTGCTTGTTTATACTCCTTAAGCTATTTTTTACAGGTGTTTTATAAGTTCGTAACATCAAGATAAGAAAAACCCCTTGCTACGCAGGGGTTTTAAGGGCTTTTCAGCCCTCTTTTTCACTTCGTTCAAAATTCACCAAAATTTTCTTCCTAGTAAACAAAAAAAAGACCCAGCTGGGTCAATCTCATTTGAGAATATTCGGGGTCTTTGATGATAAGTACGGCTCAAAAGTAAAAGAAACAAACGTACCAAAGTGGTCGAATCCAAATTATAAAAACACGACGTCAGAAGAAAAAAGGCAGAAATGAAGCAGCAAAAAGCAGAAATGCTTGCAAAATTAGACGATCCGAGAGAAAAATAAAAAGGACGGTTTATCCGTCTTTTTTATTGCTTTGTTTTTAACTAAGTTAATAGCCTAGTTAGATTATTAAATCGTAAAAAAATAAAGGCTTCAATTTTTTTATCCGTATTTTATAATTGTTTTTATTATGTTTTAAGAACTTAAAAAGTTGGGGTGGTATATTTACCCTACCAGACCATTTAGTTTCATTTTCTATAGCTATCGATAAGGAAATGAGAGCTTAAAATCGATTTTAGTTAAATATCGCCTAAAATTTATAATAAAATTGTAAAGAAAAAGAATTACAAAGGAGACACAATGTGACCCAGGGAAACACAAGAGTTTAAATGTACGTATTACAGATGAAGAGAAAAAAGAATTAGAGAAACGTGCAAAAGCTAATAAAATGGAACTTTCTGAGTATGTAAGAAATGTATTACTTAGCGAAGAAGATGCAGAAAATACGCAACACGAAAGCGACATGAATGTATTGCTTGTATTACAATCGGAACTTAAAGAAAAAAATGAACAAATCGCGAATTTGCAAGAGTTGTTGAAGAACCAGCAGATATTAACTCTTGATTTGTCACGAGAAAACAAAGAAAAAACTCTTCTTTTAGAGCACAAGAAATGGTGGCAATTCTGGAAGTAACATCGTTTTTCATTGCAAACGCTTCCTTCGTTTGATAAAATTACTACATAGGAAAAAATAAAAATGGGGAAGTTTTATGAAAAAGATTATTTTGTCTACAGCAACAGTTGTGTTGTCCGTTTTTTTGGCAAGTTGTTCTAACCAACATGTAGCAGATGACAGTTCTGAAGAATCAAGTGTTGAATCGATTGAAACAGTAGAAAGCTCGTCAGAGTCAAAATTAGATCATGCAGTGCCATTGTTTGACGAATTTGAAGAACAATATCCAGAATTAAAGTCGTACAAATTCAATTCGTATCCAAATCTTTGGAAAGAGGGAAATAAGGTAAAAACCTATGCTACTTATAAGAGTAACTACGATATGAATTCTAATCACTATATAATTTTTGAAGCAGACGGCGATGAAGGAAGTAACAAGTTTTACGTAGATGCTAACAAAGTATACATGGAAACCCACATGGCGGAGGGAGATCAAGTCATTGTCTATGGTACTGCAAGTAATTACCATGCACGATACGTAAATAAAGAACATCTTCCCGAATTAGATTTAGACAAAATTTATGTCGACAAATAAGAGGTTTAATAGATTATGAAAAAAAGAAATTTCAAAAAGAATGGGCTGCTATATAGTTTGATCGCGTCTGTTATTATTGCGACAGTGCTAGCTGTTTTACTTGTATTTACTTATGTAAGACAAAACAATGTAGCTAAATACCTCGACGAGAACTATAGTTTGCTCGTCGATTGGAACAAAGGTGAAGTCAGCAAAGATCCAGATGCCGTCGATGTTCCGAAAGTCGAATATAAAGGACTCAAAAAATCGGAGACAGCATCATCATCGAGTGATAATACTAGTTCATCTAATGATGACAACTATAAATTTAACACTCAAAATCCCGATGAGTGGTCTGTTGTTCTAACTAGAATCCAAGATAATAAACCTATTACCCTTGCCGACATTCAATTTGCAAATATCTACTTCAAGGTTTATATCGATAATCAACTAGCCAAAATAAGCAATCCAACGGCCGAACAAAAACAAGCCGTTGAAAACGGGAAAACAATGATGGATGAAATCGAGAAATTCTATCAAAACGCTAACACTTACAATCGCAATATAACGAACGAAGAAAGAAGCATCATGTTGAGCAATATTCATGAGATAATCGATGTGATGGTCCGTTTCGCGGGATAAAATAAAATGCTGTTATTTTAGGCAGAAACGTTCGAATTTATCCTCCAAAATTTCAACTGATAACTTCAATTGTTTTATTTTCTCCTCTAACACGTCTACATCATCATCTGCTCGTAGCTGCATTGCTTCACATACGATCTTAAACATTAAATCTTTCATGATCTAATCATAACAAACATCTCAATACAATTTTTTAAAAAAATTTTTATTCTGCTCATTTTTTTAACTATTCGGTAAAAATTTTTCGAAATTTTTGATACCGAATAGTTAATTTTTGTATAAAATGTTAAAAAAATTATGCTGAGATAGCCATTCTGAGCTGATTTCAGTTTAGAGGGCGGACAATCTATCGCTAAAACTCCTTACATCACCAACGGTTAGGGCTGTTTTTCGCTTATTGTTCAACTTTCCGAAAAAGAGTCATTTTCCGGAAAGTTGAGGAATGTAAAAAGATGTGTATGATAACTTCAATTTAAGATTTCCTCATTTGTCAAATTAAGCTAGACAAAAAAACCTCTAGCTATTAGCTAGAGATTGCGATTTAGTCAGGTTTATTGATTTGAAAGTTTACGTTTCAATAAGATAGCACCTGATAGAACCACTGCTCCGAGGACAATGAATCCAGTAGCGGCAACTTCACCTGTACTTGGGAGAACTTTCTTCCGACCTTTACCTTTGCCATCCCCGGTACCTTCAGTTGTTGAAGATGATGGAGTTGGGTTTGGAGTAGTCGTTACTTTAGTAGTTGGTTCTTCGCTTGTCGTTGTTGTAGTGGTTGTAGCTTCTTTGGTTGTGGTCGTAGTTGAAGTTGTAGTCGGTTCTTCAGTTGTAGTCGTAGTTGAAGTTGTAGTCGGCTCTTCGGTTGTTGTGGTAGTCGAAGTTGTTGTAGTGGTTGTTTCTTCCTTCGGATTTACGATTGTTTTAGTTACTGAGTGGTCAGCTCCGAAATCTTCAGCATTGACTTCTGTATCTGCAGATTTGATGCTGTACCCTGCCGGTGCTTCTGTTTCAGTTAAGATATACTTATCTTTTAACAAAGAGTTGACAGTAATATTCCCGTTTTCGTCGGTTACATACTCACCGATAACTTGGTTGTTTGCTTGGCGTACGACCTTAAATTTTGCTCCTTGGAGGGGTTGGTTGGCATCGTCTACTTTGTGGATATTGATGGTAAATACATAGCCGACGCCAGAGCCACCAGCGATTTGCACAGCTGCAGCATTGGTTACTTGTTTTACCTCTGTATTTTTACCTTTTAGGATTGCATCGTTTTTTAGGAGTTCGCCATCTACAGGCTCGTAGTTGAGCTTAACATCATAAGTAATACGGTATTGGTCGTTTTCAGTGATGTCGCCTAAGTCAATTACAAAGGATTGACCGTCTTCACTGATAGTCACCTTGTGTTGGTCAGTGACATCTGTTCGGTTGCTAAATTGCCACTCACCTTCAACAAAGGCAAAGGTCCCTTTCACCACCTTGATGCTACCAGGTACATAAGAAGCGTTGGTGAATTTCATATGGTCTTCGATGGTCACGCTATTGATATTTTCTTTGGTTCGGTTGACAGAAATGGTATAAGATACCGTTTTATGATCTTCTGAATTGACCCAGCTTGTCTTTGTCAAGACTTTGGGATTACCGTCTCCAACGCCTTTGAAAGTCACCTTTCCACCGATTTTTAGTTCATTGTTAATGGTGATTTCAATCGGAACTTCTCCTTTTTCAGGGTGCTTCTTGAAATCAATTCGTGCATAGAAGAAGAAGGAGCCGTTTGTGTCAGAGTGTTTTTCAACATAGTCTGTATAGGTGAGGGAAATCGATTTTTTTGCAGCATCTACGGTTGCATGAGCGATGACCTCGTTGGTGTTAACATCTCGAATCTCGAAGCTGTCTGAAGAAATGATGAGGGCATCTGGCACAGTCACGACGGTGGTGTCTCCTGCCTTGACATTTTTTCCAGCTAAATCGTAAGTGGCATTAATTCGGAAAGTAGCCCATTGCTCCAACTCCCAAGTGAGATCTCCACCTTCGTTATTGGTGACGTTGACACTGGTAATCGTGTCCGCAAATTTTCCTGTTACCGAAACAGTCGATGTTTCAGCAGATAATCTATTCAACCCTAAAGTGAATAGGGTGGCTAGTAAACAAAGAACAAATGGGAAAATCCAAAATTTCTTTTTATCCATAATTTTCTTCCTTTTTCATAAGATGGGTGTTTAATAAACAATCCTACTCTTAGTTCAACTAAGACGAACAGTAGGCTTCCAAAAGATGGAATCGCTATTAAACGACACGGTATTGCGACAGGTTACTCGGTTGTTAGTTATGGTGTTGTTAAGAATAAAATCCTCCCTTTGTTCAAACAATCACAAAATTGTTTTCTTAGATAGATTGTAGCACAAAAAGCACCTTATTTCAACAGTATAACTTTGATTGTTAAAATAAAAATGAGTATAAAATAGATAGGTTAAATAGCTGAAAGGAGAGGGTCTTGAAACAGCTTTCAAAACCCCTTTTTGAAGCAGTAGGTATTGCTTTTTCTCTAAAAAAGCGTATAATCAAATTCATACTATTTAAAGGGAGTCTCTATGAAGAAGAGTTTTATTCATCAGCAAGAAGAAATTTCATTTGTAAAAACAACATTTACCCAATATTTGAAAGATAAACTAGAAGTCGTTGAGGTTCAAGGTCCAATCTTGAGCAAGGTAGGAGATGGGATGCAGGACAATCTATCCGGAGTGGAAAACCCTGTCTCTGTAAAGGTCTTACAAATTCCAAATGAGACCTATGAAGTGGTTCATTCCCTTGCAAAATGGAAGCGTCATACCTTGGCGCGATTTGGCTTTGGAGAAGGGGAAGGTCTCTTCGTCCATATGAAGGCTCTTCGTCCAGATGAAGATTCTTTGGATGCGACCCACTCAGTTTATGTCGACCAATGGGACTGGGAAAAGGTCATTCCAAATGGGAGCCGTAACTTAGCCTACTTGAAGGAAACAGTTGAAAAAATCTACAAGGCCATTCGTTTGACGGAGTTGGCTGTCGAAGCTCGCTATGATATTGAATCAATCCTGCCGAAGCAAATCACCTTTATCCACACAGAAGAGTTGGTAGAGCGTTATCCTGACTTGACGCCGAAAGAACGGGAAAATGCCATCACCAAAGAATATGGAGCTGTCTTTTTGATTGGGATTGGTGGCGTCTTATCAGATGGCAAACCGCACGATGGACGAGCACCAGACTATGACGACTGGACAACGGAAACCGAAAATGGCTACAAGGGATTAAACGGGGATATCCTTGTTTGGAATGATAACCTAGGGGCAGCATTCGAATTATCTTCTATGGGGATTCGGGTTGATGAAGACACCCTCAAGCGCCAGGTTGCTATTACAGGAGATCAGGATCGTTTAGAATTGGAATGGCACCGCGCGCTCTTGAATGGACTCTTTCCACTAACTATCGGAGGTGGGATTGGTCAATCGCGGATGGCTATGTTCTTGCTTCGTAAGAAACATATCGGAGAAGTCCAAACCAGCGTCTGGCCGCAGGAAGTTCGCGAACAATATGAAAATATCTTATAAGATAGTTGAAAGTAAAGAAACGAAAGAAATCGAGCCTTGCATGTGATGCGGGCTCGATTTATGGGCTGGAGAAGTTCCCTTTTTCTATTCCTGATGGGCTTGTAGGCTGATTTTATCGCTTGAGCGCTGTCACGGACTAGAAATTATGATAAAATAAATAGTACAAAGCAAGCAAAGGAGTGGTATCTATGAAATTACAAAAACCAAAAGGAACCCAAGATATCCTGCCACAGGAATCCGCTAAGTGGCAATATGTAGAAGGATTTGCTCGCGAAACCTTTAAAAAATACAATTACGCAGAGATCCGCACACCTATTTTTGAACATTACGAGGTGATTAGTCGTTCAGTAGGGGATACAACGGATATCGTGACCAAGGAGATGTACGACTTCTATGATAAGGGTGATCGTCATATCGCTTTGCGTCCGGAAGGGACAGCACCAGTGGTCCGCTCCTATGTTGAAAATAAACTCTTTGCACCAGAGGTTCAAAAACCAAGCAAGGTCTATTATATCGGTCCTATGTTCCGCTATGAGCGCCCTCAGGCTGGCCGTTTACGTCAATTCCACCAGATTGGCGTAGAATGTTTTGGATCTAGCAATCCAGCCACAGACGTCGAGACGATTGCCATGGCTGACCAATTCTTCAAAGAAATTGGAATTGAAAATGTCGTACTCCACTTGAATACCCTTGGTAGCACAGCCAGTCGGGCAGCTTACCGTCAAGCTTTGATCGACTACCTCCTTCCAATGAAGGACCAACTTTCAAAAGATAGTCAACGTCGTCTAGAAGAAAATCCGCTCCGCGTCTTGGACTCAAAAGAAAAAGAAGACAAGCAAGCGGTTGAGAATGCTCCATCTATCCTAGACTACTTGGACGAAGAAAGCCAGGCACACTTTGATGCCGTACGGGCTATGCTAGACGGTCTCGGAATTGACTATGTCATCGATACCAATATGGTACGTGGCCTAGACTACTACAACCACACAATTTTCGAGTTCGTGACAGAAGTAGATGGGAATGAGTTGACCGTTTGTGCGGGAGGTCGTTACGATGGCTTGGTAGAATATTTTGGTGGACCAGCAACACCAGGTTTCGGTTTTGGGATGGGACTTGAGCGTCTCTTGTTGATCCTCGATAAACAAGGAGTTGAGCTTCCTGTTGAGACGTCATTGGATGTCTACATTGCTGTGTTGGGTTCAGAAGCAGAAGTAGCTGCCTTGGAATTGGTTCAGGCCCTTCGTCGTCAAGGCTTCATCGCAGAACGTGATTACCTAGGCCGTAAGTTGAAGGCTCAGTTCAAGTCAGCTGACGTCTTTGGGGCCAAAACTATCATTGCCTTAGGTGGTAGCGAGGTTGAAAGTGGGCAAATCACCGTCAAAAACAACCAGACTCGCCAGGAAGTGACCACGTCCATCGAAGAAGTAAAAAATGATTTTCAGACTATTTTGAATCAACTATAAAAAGAAAAGACGGATGCCGAGAAGGTGTCGGTCTTTTTGCATGCCCTCTACTTTCTCCTTGTGGAGAAAGCTGACAGCTGGGCCCATTTTTGATATACTAGTAGGGTATGCATGTGCCCTTTAGCACTTGCAATTCTAGTAAAGGAAAAAACACGGTATGAGTGAAAAAGAAAAAGAATCGCATAAACTTGGCTTGAGTGTCGGGTCCAATTTTCAAGATACTCAAGAGCTACGAAAGGTATTGGAACAATCAATTAGCCGGGAAGAAGAAGTTTTGACGGCTAGTCAACCGGTGGAATCAGAGCAGAACCAGGAAGAGAGCCAGGTTGCTGGAGAAGCGGTGGAAACAGAAGCTTCGACCGGAACTCTAAGTCGCCTATCACAATCTGGTCATCGTCGCAAAGAGAAGGTTGAAGCGAGATCGAAAGACCAAGAGGATGTAGAAGAGACATTAGAAGAGCAAGAAGATGAAAAGTCGTTGGGGCGCTATGCCATTAAGCGACCAGTTCCCTTGTCACTACCAATTGCTCTTAGTGTCCTACTTGGGCTGGTCCATGTAGCCCTTCCTTTTATCAACTTACTGGCGACCAATCAGCAAACCCAGGACTTATATGCCGGTTGGGCAATGTCTCAAGGTCAAGTTCCCTATGGTCATTTCTTTGGGGTCAATGGCTTGCTCTACTACGGGATCAGCGGTTTAGGAAGTTTGCTAGGAGGTCAAGTTCTCCTGGTGGTCTTCCAGATTTTAGCCTACTTTTTTGCTGGGACGAGCCTGTTTCGGATGGTCAGAAGCTTAGTTGCAAGTGAAAAAATTGCAGGACAAGTCCAGCTGCTCTTCTACCTACTTGCTGGAGTGCTTGGATTTGGCGGCAATTACGCTGTTTTTTATGCCCTACCCTTCCTATTTGGCTCTATGAATTTCATTCTCGCTTATCTAGAGGGTGAGAAAACAGATGAATCCTTTGTCGCTTATGGCGCAGGAGCCTGTTTGGCCTTTATGATGGTGCCATGGCTGAGTGTGATTTTTTATCTGCTTGCTTTTCTTGGATTGACAGCCTATCATGTGAAGCAGAAGAAATTTGCCCACGGCTTCTATCAATTCCTTGCTGCCCTCTTGGGATTCTCTCTTCTTTTCTATCCCTTAGGCTACATCACTGTGTGGAACGGCTCCTTTGGGTATGCAATCCATCAGACCTTGTACAGTCTCCGCTCCCTCCAGTTTGATGCGGGTCACTACTTGCAAACCTAGTTTATTACTGTTTATTGCTGTTAACGCTTGGTTTCGCTTCAGCTTTCGTCATGTCTTTCCGAAAAGTATCGACAAGCGGTCAACGTGTGATTCGGTTTATGAGTTGGTTTGGTCTTCTGCTAGTTGCCACTGTTGTGGTTGGGACACCAGAGCAAGGGGCCTATCAGTTCCTTAGCCTCTTACCTTTTGGTCTCCCCTTGTTCGCTCTTTGGTTTGCGGGAGAAGAGTCCACTTATCAGCGCCGGAAGATGAAGAACAATTCTATCTGGCACCTTTATTTCTCCAGTCAAGCCTTCTTACCGTTTTTGGCAATGGCTTATCTAGTTGGCTATCCAGTTGTGAATCAATTGGTTCTCCAAAACAACCTAGCGAGTGAACGAAGCACTATTGCCCACTATATCAAGAGTCATAGTGATTCCAAGGATACCATCTATGCTTGGGATCAGACGGCCCATCTCTATCAGGAAAGTGGTCGCCTGGCATCTTCGTCCCTCCTAACTCCGACGGCCTATCTAGGTCCGAGGGAAAATCGAACCAATCTGATTAATCAGATTAAGCAAGACAAGCCGAAGTTTATTGTGGTCAATAAGGACCTAGATGTAACGTCTGCTCTGCAAAAAGTTTTAACTAAAAATTATGAAAAAGTGAACCAGAAAGGTTCCCAGTATACCTTGTACCAATATAAATAGACTATCAATATCTTGTGGTTTTGAAATGAAATAACATTTTTTTGCCACAAGATATTGATTTTTTTATTTTTAGAGTGATATAATATGGAGTGAATTCTATTTGTATAAAAAGAAAGTGGGCGAGCGCATGATAACGTTACGAGAAGAGCATATCCAAAGTCTCCCCAACTCTTTGTAGAAAAGAGAGATGGGCGGAAGGTCAAGTTTGATGTCGATAAAATTTACCGTGCTTTGGTCAAAGCGACAGAAGAAGTGACCGGTCTCACTCCGGCCTTGGAAGCGAAATTAGAAACCGTAACAGACCGAATCGTGGCTGAAATTTTTGGAACGCTTCCCTCGTGGCGTAAAAAAATCTACGAGATTCAAAATGTCGTTGAACACGAGTTACTGCAAGCCAATGAATATGCGATTGCCGAGAGCTATATTACCTACCGGACTCAGCGGGATTTTGAGCGCTCAAAGGCAACGGATATCAACTTTACCATCGGCAAGCTCCTCAATAAGGACCAAGCTGTCGTCAATGAAAATGCCAATAAGGACAGCGACGTTTTTAATACCCAGCGTGATTTGACAGCAGGAATTGTCGGCAAGTCTATTGGTCTCAAAATGTTGCCCAAACACGTAGCCAATGCCCACCAAAAAGGGGATATCCACTACCATGATTTGGATTATAGTCCTTACACTCCGATGACCAACTGTTGTTTGATCGATTTTGAAGGCATGCTCAGAAATGGCTTTAAGATTGGGAATGCAGAAGTAGAAAGTCCTAAGTCCATCCAAACTGCAACGGCTCAGATCTCGCAAATCATTGCCAATGTAGCCTCTAGCCAGTATGGCGGTTGCTCAGCAGACCGGATCGATGAAGTCTTGGCTCCTTATGCAGAAAAGAATTATCAGAAGCACTTGAAAGATGCAGAGGAGTGGGTTCTCCCTGAAAAACGCGAGGACTATGCTTGGCAAAAAACGAAAAAGGACATCTATGATGCCATGCAGTCCTTGGAGTACGAGATCAATACCCTCTTTACCTCAAATGGGCAAACGCCCTTTACTTCGCTTGGGTTTGGTCTTGGAACCAATCGCTTCGAACGGGAAATCCAAAAGGCGATTTTGGAAATCCGGATTAAGGGACTTGGATCAGAACATCGGACAGCTATCTTTCCAAAATTGATCTTTACCCTTAAGCGGGGGCTCAACTTAGAACCAGGTAGTCCCAACTACGACATCAAGCAGTTGGCCTTGGAATGTGCGACCAAACGCATGTATCCAGACGTTTTGTCTTATGACAAGATTGTTGAGTTGACAGGCTCCTTCAAGGTGCCCATGGGTTGCCGCTCTTTCCTTCAAGGGTGGAAAGATGAAAATGGTGTGGAAGTCAATTCTGGTCGGATGAATCTCGGAGTCGTGACAGTCAATCTCCCTCGGATTGCCTTGGAATCAGGCGGAGACAAGGAGAAGTTCTGGCAAATCTTTAATGAACGGATGAACATCGCTGAAGATGCCTTGGTTTACCGGGTGGAACGTACCAAAGAAGCGACACCAGCCAATGCGCCGATTCTCTATCAATATGGTGCTTTCGGGAAACGCTTGGGCAAGTACGATCAGGTAGATCAGCTCTTCCGTCATCGCAGAGCGACCGTTTCTCTGGGCTATATCGGACTCTATGAAGTCGCGACCGTTTTTATGGTCCAAATTGGGAACACAATCCGGAAGCCAAGCAATTCACGATCGATATCATCAAGGATATGAAAGCACGTGTGGAAGACTGGTCTGACCAGTATGATTACCACTTCTCGATCTATTCGACGCCGTCAGAAAGTTTGACAGATCGCTTCTGTCGCCTGGATACGGAGAAATTTGGTCAGGTTCCGGATATCACAGACAAGGAATATTACACCAATAGTTTCCACTACGATGTTCGCAAGAACCCAACTCCATTTGAGAAGCTGGATTTTGAAAAAGTCTATCCAGAAGCAGGGGCCTCCGGTGGCTTTATCCACTATTGTGAATACCCTGTTCTCCAACAAAATCCAAAAGCGCTAGAGGCGGTTTGGGATTATGCCTATGACCGGGTCGGTTATCTCGGAACCAATACGCCGATTGACCGTTGTTACAAGTGTGATTTTGAAGGGGATTTCACACCAACCGAGCGGGGCTTCACTTGTCCAAACTGTGGCAATAGTGATCCTAAGACGGTCGATGTCGTCAAACGGACCTGTGGCTATCTAGGAAATCCTCAAGCACGTCCGATGGTTAATGGACGTCATAAGGAAATCGCTGCGCGGGTCAAACACATGAATGGGTCCACGATTAAATCAGCTGGACACCAAGTGACAGATTAGAAAAGGAAGATTATGGGAAAATACCAACTAGATGATAAGGGCAAGGCCCAGGTTCAACGATTCCACGAAAAACATTCGACAGGTGGAATCAATAAAAAAGACCGGGTAGCCAGCCTGAGAGAGCAATTTTTAAAAAAGGCTAAGAAAAAATAAAAGTGAGAGTTCGCTCTCGCTTTTCTCGTATGGGGGGGAGGTAAAGATGGAATTACGCAGACCGACTCTAGCAGATAAAGAAACCATTCTAAACATGATGGCAGAGTTCGAAGAGACCCAGTCGGCCCACGACGGTGGCTTTTGGGATGCTGAGAACTTTGATTATGAGGAGTGGCTAGAAACTAACCTTAATAAAGAAATGGGAATAAATTTGCCTGAAAATCGCGTTCCATCAATTCAGTTCGTATTGTTTGATGAATCAGGTCATGCTTTAGGTTTTTTGAATCTACGGCTGAGACTAAATGAGGGATTGCTGAATTATGCTGGCCATATTGGCTACTCCATCCGTCCCTCTGAAAGGGGCAAAGGGTACGCCAAGGAAGCCCTTCATCAAGGTCTGCAAGTGGCTAAAGAAAAGAACATTCATCGTGCTCTGGTGACATGTAGCACGGAAAATCCTGCCAGCAGAGCTGTTATCTTAGCCAATGGAGGCCAATTGGAGGATGTTCGAAATGGTACCGAACGGTATTGGATAGAGGTGGAGTAGAAGGATGACATGGAATACACCAAAACCAGGCGAGTGGAAGAGTGAAGAACTGAGTCAAGGTCGCATCATCGACTACAAGGCTTTTAACTTTGTCGATGGCGAAGGAGTCCGCAACTCCCTTTATGTGGCCGGCTGCATGTTTCACTGTGAGGGTTGTTACAATGTAGCGACCTGGTCTTTCAAGGCGGGTATTCCCTACACCAAAGAGTTGGAAGAGCAGATTATGGCCGATCTGGCCCAACCCTATGTTCAGGGCTTGACCCTGCTTGGAGGAGAACCCTTTCTTAACACTGGCATCCTGTTGCCCTTGGTCAAGCGCGTGAAAAAAGAACTCCCCGACAAGGATATCTGGTCTTGGACCGGCTACACCTGGGAAGAAATGATGCTGGAGACGCCGGACAAACTAGAACTGCTTTCGCTGATTGATATTCTGGTGGACGGTCGCTATGATAAGAGCAAACGCAACCTCATGTTGCAGTTTCGTGGCTCTTCCAACCAACGGATCATTGATGTTCAACAATCTCTCAAAGAAGGAAAAGTTGTCATCTGGGACAAGCTCAATGACGGCAAGGATTCCTATGAGCAAATAAAAAGAGACTAGCAAGACTCGGATAGCCATTATAAAGATGGAGGTTTCGTGGTTCTTCAGTTTGCAAGAAGTGGGCTCTTTTTCAGACAATTTCATTCTCACTGATAAAATTCAGAAGGATTCATGGTATAATGGAATAGATTGTACGAAAGTTAGAGTAATCTAACTCGTACATTTAAGGAACAGAATGAGGAAATTGACATGACATTAGTTTATCAATCAACGCGTGATGCGAAAAATACCGTAACAGCCAGCCAAGCGATTTTGCAAGGTTTGGCGACAGATGGCGGTTTGTTTACTCCAGTTAGCTATCCAAAGGTAGACTTGGATTTTGACACATTAAAAGATGCTTCTTACCAAGAGGTGGCTAAGCTGGTCTTGTCAGCCTTCTTGGATGATTTCACAGCAGAAGAGTTGGACTACTGTATCACCAACGCCTATGACAGCAAGTTTGATACACCAGCCATTGCCCCTCTTGTTAAGCTTGATGGCCAATACAACTTGGAACTCTTCCATGGTTCAACCATTGCCTTCAAAGACATGGCCTTGTCTATCTTGCCATATTTTATGACAACTGCTGCTAAGAAACACGGATTGGAAAACAAGATTGTCATCTTGACAGCGACATCTGGAGACACTGGGAAAGCAGCTATGGCAGGGTTTGCGGATGTTCCAGGCACTGAAATTATCGTCTTTTATCCAAAAGACGGTGTCAGCAAGGTGCAAGAATTGCAAATGACCACTCAGACTGGTGATAATACTCATGTGATCGCCATTGACGGGAACTTTGATGATGCTCAAACAAACGTTAAGCACATGTTCAACGATGTGGAACTTCGTGAAAAATTGGCAGCTAACAAGCTCCAGTTCTCATCAGCTAACTCTATGAATATTGGTCGTTTGGTGCACAGATTGTCTATTATGTTTATGCTTACGCTCAGCTTGTTAAGACTGGCGAGATTAAGGCTGGTGACAAGGTTAACTTCACCGTACCGACAGGAAACTTCGGAAATATCCTGGCAGCCTTTTACGCTAAGCAAATCGGTTTGCCAGTTGGTAAGTTGATCTGTGCTTCAAATGACAACAATGTCTTGACAGACTTCTTTAAGACTCGTGTCTATGACAAGAAGCGTGAGTTTAAGGTAACCACTAGCCCATCTATGGATATCTTGGTCTCTTCAAACTTGGAGCGCTTGATTTTCCATCTTTTGGGAAATGATGCTGAAAAGACAGCTGAACTCATGAATGCCTTGAATACGCAAGGTCAGTATGAATTGACAGACTTTGATACAGAGATTTTGGACCTCTTTGCGGCAGAGTATGCAACAGAAGCAGAAACCGCAGCAGAAATTAAGCGTGTTTATGAGTCAGATTCTTATATTGAGGACCCTCATACAGCGGTTGCTTCAGCAGTTTATAAAAAATACCAAGCAGCGACAGGCGATGCGGCCAAGACCGTAATTGCATCAACAGCTAGTCCTTACAAATTCCCAGTGGTTGCGGTGGAAGCTGTAACAGGGAAATCAGGTTTGAGCGACTTTGAAGCCTTGGCTCAATTACATGAAATCTCAGGTGTAGCCTTGCCACCAGCAGTGGATGGTCTCGAAACTGCTCCAGTTCGTCACAAGACAACTGTTGCAGCAACAGATATGCAGGCTGCAGTTGAAGCCTATTTGGGATTGTAAGTGGGAGTCCCAAAATTAGAAAGCAGAAGTCTCTAGGACTTGACTGAATAAATCTCACAATAGTTCTACAAGCAGAACTCAGTTAGGCAACTAGCTGAGTTTCTTTTCATCAGGAGGAAAGTGTGTCACGTCAACAACAAGTAGATCGACAAATTTTAAGAATTGCCCTTCCAGCCATTGGAGAAAACTTTCTCCAAATGCTCATGGGGATGGTAGATAGCTACTTGGTTGCTCAGTTGGGTTTAGTAGCTGTATCGGGTGTATCCGTTGCAGGCAATATCATTACGATTTACCAAGCTATTTTTATCGCTCTTGGAGCAGCGGTCGTGAGTCTCTTATCTAAAAGTATGGGACAAAAAGATCAGAAAGCCATAGCTCGTCAGGCGACTGAATCTATTAAAGTCACGGTTTTATTAAGTTGTATCTTGGGGGTCTTATCCCTCTGCTTTGGCAAGGAATTGATTGCCCTCTTGGGGGTTGAAGCAGCGGTTGCAGAAGCCGGAGGAATTTATTTATCCCTTGTCGGAGGAAGTATTTTGCTTTTAGGTCTGATGACGACCTTGGGAGCCCTAGTCCGTGTGGCCCATAACCCGCGACTACCCATGTATGTCAGTTTGTTGACCAATGTTTTGAATGCTCTATTATCGAGCATCTTGATCTTTGTTTTTGGGCTGGGCATCGCCGGGGCTGCCTTAGGAACGGTTCTCTCTCGCTTATTAGGGGCTTTCTTGCTCTGGCGTCAGGTTCAACTTCCCTTTGCTCCTTTTCGTTGGGGCTTGGATCGAGACTTGCTCTCCCTTGCTTTGCCTGCTGCTGGTGAGCGCCTCATGATGCGAGCAGGGATATTGTCATCATTGCTATGGTGGCCGTTTTTGGTACTAGAGCGGTAGCTGGGAATGCTATTGGGGAAGTCTTGACCCAGTTCAACTATATGCCGGTCTTTGGGATTGCGACAGCGACAGTCATGTTGGTCGCCAAAAGTTTGGGGCAGAATGATTTACAAGGGATCAAGCAAATCATCAGTCGGAGTTTTTGGATTTCCTTTCTCACCATGCTTCCCCTCGCCCTTACCATCTTCTTGTTTGGAAGTCCTTTGACAGCCCTTTACACTAAGGATCCAGGAGCCCTTGCTGCCTCCTTATCCGTCATTTTGTTCTCCTTACTTGGAACGCCTCTGACAGCTGGGACCGTCATCTATACCGCGGTCTGGCAAGGGTTAGGCAACGCGCGTCTTCCCTTCTATGCGACTACTATCGGCATGTGGGTGATTCGGATTGGCTCAGGTTATCTGATGGGGGTTAGCCTCGGTTGGGGCTTGCCAGGGATTTGGGCTGGTACCCTCTTGGACAATGGATTTCGCTGGATTTTCTTAAAAACACTCTATCATCGGACATGGAAGGAATAAAATGTATGACACGAGCTTTTATTTGGGATTTGGATGGAACTCTTTTGGATTCTTATGAAGCTATTTTAGATGGGATTGCTGAGACTTATGCCCATTACTCTTTGGACTTTGATCGAGAAGCGGTCCATGCCTTTATCCTTCAACAATCCGTCCAGGCACTTCTTGAAGAAGTGGCTAGAGAACATGGTTTGGATGCGGAAGAGATGAATCGTCATCGTGCTTCTAGCTTGCGTGAGAAAAACGCCCAAGTTCATCTGATGCCAGGAGCTAGAGACATTCTAGCTTGGGCTAAAGAGGAAGGGATTGTCCAATTCGTCTATACCCACAAGGGGAAGAATGCCTACCCAATTTTGGAAGATCTAGGAATCTTATCCTATTTTCAAGAGATTGTCACAACGGACAATGGCTTTCGGAGAAAACCAGCCCCAGAAGGAGTCGATTATCTAGTGGATAAGTATCAACTGGATCGGAGTGATACCTATTATATTGGAGATCGAACTTTGGATGTTGATCTGGCAGACAATGCAGGAATCGGGAGTATTAATTTTTTGGATTACAAGCCGGATGTCAATCATGCGATTCGTCATTTGGATGACATTCGCCTCTATTTTGAAGAAGAAAAAAGTTAACTTATTTAACAAAGCTAGGCTTCTTTGTTGCTGGAATGGCGCTATGAAAAGAATCCGTAAACAATTTGTTTTGGAAAATGAAATAATTCCTTAAGAAATCTTTAAGATAAATCCGATATAATGAAAACCATAAACAAAGACCTCCTAACTTTGTTTATGAAATCCTAAAACTTTTCTTTTTCATAATAATCTCCCTAAAAGGCCACCAAATCCGGTGGTCTTTTACTTTGCTTTTCTTAGGGTTGCAATGGCAAGGACTCCGTCTTCAGTTACCAGCTTGTAGCAAAAAACAACTGCATGCTTTGCGCCTCAGCTTTTAATTTTCTTGAAGTTTTCTATAAGGAATCGTTTAGGTTTGAGCTGTATACTAAACTCATCCAATAAGAAATGAGGTACAGAAAATGAAAATCTCAGTTAATTATCCAAAACGCTTTAAGAAATTTCCACAACAAGGTTCTTGTTACGGCGAATAAACACTTCTCTTCATTTTTCATAAGAAACTCCTAAAGAAGGCTCTACCCGAAAGGGTAGAGTTTTTATGTACCAGAGACCTTGTGATTCGTGGTATAATAGGCCTATGGAAAAAAAGAACAAATTACTACTCATCGACGGGTCTTCCGTCGCTTTTCGTGCCTTTTTCGCACTTTATAATCAAATCGATCGCTTCAAAAATGCCAATGGGTTGCATACCAATGCGGTCTATGGTTTTAACCTCATGTTGAGCCATCTCTTGGAGCGCATCCAACCAACCCATGTCCTCGTTGCTTTCGATGCAGGCAAGACGACTTTTCGGACGGAGATGTATGCCGACTACAAAGGAGGCCGGGCAAAAACTCCAGATGAGTTCCGTGAGCAGTTTCCCTTTCATTCGCGAGCAACTAGATCATCTGGGGAATCCGCCATTATGAGCTAGCTCAGTATGAAGCAGATGATATTATTGGAACGACTAGATAAGATGGCAGAAATCTAGCTTCGGTTCCTTTTGATGTCACTATTGTCTCTGGGGATAAGGACTTTGATTCAGCTGACAGATGACAATACGGTGGTTGAAATCTCCAAAAAAAGGGAGTGGCAGAGTTTGAAGAATTCACTCCAGCCTATCTGAAAGAAAAAGATGGGACTGACACCAGAGCAGTTTATTGACCTCAAGGCCTTGATGGGAGATAAGTCGGATAATATCCCAGGTGTCACCAAAATCGGAGAAAAGACAGGGATCAAACTACTCCTAGAGTATGGCTCTCTCGATGGCATTTACGAGCATATCGATGAGATGAAGGCTTCTAAGATGAAGGAAAACCTCATCAACGACAAGGAGCAGGCCTACCTATCCAAGACTCTCGCGACCATTGATACCAATGCGCCCATTGAGCTTGGCCTGGATGATATCATCTATACGGGCCCTCATCTAGAAAATCTCGCCAAGTTTTATGAGGAGATGGGCTTTAAGCAACTTCGCCAAGCCTTGGATCTCAGTGGAGAAGAAGTAGCTCCTGTAGCCATTGACTATACAGAAGTCGAGCAAGTCACTTCAGATATGCTTGCGGAAGATAGTTTCTTCCATTTCGAGATTTTTGGAGACAACTACCATACGGAACCCATCATCGGCTTTGCATGGGGGACAAGAGGTCAGCTCTACACTAGCACAGACACCAGTTTGTTACAAACACCGATTTTCAAAGAATTTCTCGAAAAAACGCCCCTCAAGGTCTATGATTTTAAGCGGGCCAAGGTCTTGCTCAGCCACTTGGGCATTACCTTGCAAAAGCCGGCTTTTGATAGTCGATTGGCTAAGTATCTCTTGTCGACCGTAGAGGACAATGAAATTTCAACCATTGCGAGTCTCTATAGTCAGATTGCACTACCGCTGGACGAAGTCGTTTATGGCAAGGGAGCCAAAAAAGCCATTCCAGAAAAGGCGGTCCTATTAGAGCATTTGGCACGAAAAGTCGCTGTTCTACTGGATACCGAAGGGCCCATGGTGGAGCAGTTGCAAGCCCATGACCAATTAGATTTGCTCTATGATATGGAGCAACCACTAGCAGCTGTTTTGGCCAAGATGGAAATCGCGGGGATCAAGGTAGAGCGCCAGACCCTCAAAGACATGCAGGTGGAAAACGAAGTGGTCTTGGAGCGCTTGACCCAAGAAATCTACGAGCTTGCAGGAGAAGAGTTCAACATCAATTCTCCAAAACAATTGGGCGTCATTCTCTTTGAAAAATTGGGACTCCCTCTTGAATATACGAAAAAGACCAAAACCGGCTATTCAACAGCCGTTGATGTCTTGGAACGCCTGGCTCCAATCGCACCGATCGTGTCTAAGATTCTTGAATACCGCCAAATTGCTAAGATCCAGTCGACCTATGTCATCGGTCTTCAAGACTGGATTTTGGAAGATGGGAAGATCCATACCCGCTATGTACAGGATTTGACGCAGACAGGCCGTTTGTCCAGCGTGGATCCCAATCTGCAAAACATCCCTGTCCGTTTGGAACAAGGCCGTCTCATTCGCAAGGCCTTTGTCCCAGAAGAGGAAAACAGTGTCTTGCTCAGTTCGGACTATTCACAGATCGAATTGCGCGTCTTGGCCCATATTTCGGGAGATGAGCATTTGATTGATGCCTTTAAGCATGGGGCAGATATCCATACATCGACTGCTATGCGGGTCTTCAATATTGAAAAACCAGAAGACGTGACGCCGAATGACCGTCGCAATGCAAAAGCAGTAAACTTCGGTGTGGTTTATGGAATTTCCGACTTTGGACTGTCTAACAACCTAGGGATCAGTCGAAAAGAAGCCAAGGCCTACATTGAGACTTACTTCGAACGCTACCCTGGCATCAAGGACTATATGGAGAGAGTGGTGCGGGAAGCGCGTGACAAAGGCTATGTGGAGACTCTCTTCAAGCGTCGTCGGGAGATTCCAGATATCAATTCTCGCAACTTCAATGTTCGAGGCTTTGCGGAGCGGACCGCTATCAACTCACCAATCCAAGGATCGGCAGCCGATATCTTGAAAATTGCTATGATCCACTTGGACCAAGCGCTAGAAGCAGGAGCATACAAGACCAAGATGCTCCTTCAGGTGCACGATGAAATCGTTCTGCAAGTACCAAGTGATGAACTGGCAGCGATCAAAGAACTCGTCAAAGAGACCATGGAATCCGCTATTGAACTTGCAGTTCCACTAGAAGCCGATGAGAATGAAGGCAAAACATGGTATGAAGCCAAATAAGATTGAGTTTGTTTAAAACAGAAAGCGGTAGGAGACTTTTCAGTTTCCTACCGCTTTTAACGACAAACACTTGCAATGCCCTTCGTATTGTTATACTATTTAAAGAAAGGAAACGCATACAAAAAGGAGATTCTTATGGCTTATTCATTTCGCAATCCTAGTGATAGCATTATCAAACATTACCTCGAAACCAGTAAAGTCATTGCTGTAGTTGGATTATCTGACCGTGAAGAGACGACCAGCCATCGTGTCAGCGAGGAGATGCAAGAGCGGGGCTATCGGATTATTCCCGTTAATCCTCGTGCAGCCGGTGGCCAAATCCTTGGAGAAAGGGTGTATGCTAGCTTGCAGGAAATTCCTTTCCCGGTAGATATCGTCGATGTTTACCGTCGCAGTGAGTTTTTGCCAGATGTAGCGCGTGACTTTATCGAGTCGGATGCGAAGATTTTCTGGGCGCAACTAGAGCTGGAAAATCAAGAAGCAGAAGAAATCCTTCGTGGAGCTGGACGAGAAGATATCGTCATGAACCGCTGTATCAAACGCGAGCACACTCGTTTGGTCTTAGGAGAAGGATAGCCTTTGATTTATCCCAGAACCTCGCGTCTTTCATCCAGTGATTAAATTGATACGAGAGATGAAATAAATACAGACGGATTTCCCTAACAGAGAAAAAAGAACCCACCTAGTGCTTTGGAGAATGGCTCCAATCGAAGGTGGGTTTTCTTGTTTTCTTTGTTAATCAAGTGGATTAGACTTTGGTAGATCCGGCGCCTTTTGCTGGAAGCGACTGCCCGCCTGCATCCGTTTTTGAAGGAGGGTATGGTAGAAGATGATTTGGCAACTGGTTGCATAAGGTTTGACATAAAAATTCGCCATTCCTAAAGTGAAAAAAGATAGAATTTGCCAACCGAGCAGACTCAAATCAAGAACAAGGCGGTGGCTCTTAAAGCCTTTCATCTCTTCCTTACTTTGGCGGAGGATAGACATGGGACCGTCATAGGTTCCTGTCATCAGTCGACTATATAGGATCAACTCAACTAAACTATACTGGTAATAAAAAGGGAGGAAGAGTAGGAGACCCAACCAGAGCCATTAAGAGGCCGGTCGTCATCGTTGGAGCTAACTTAAGAATTGCTTGAACTTCTGGAGTATCCGCTCTAAGGGTAGACGTAGTGGAGGAGGATTCATTGATAGCGAGAACGTGATAGCTGACCACCGTTAAGAGAAGTTGACTCACATAGAGGAGGCTCCCCCACAAAGACAGGATAACTTGCTTAATGAATAGCGTCAAAAACGCAGGTGTAAAATACTGGCTCTGAAAGATGGTGAAGATACCAAAGTTCTTTTCTCCCTTGCTAGAGGCAGAAATCAAAAAGCGAAAAGTTGCCCCTAAATAGAGAAAAGAAAGGATAAACCCAATAATTGCAGGGAAAAGCTGGCGGCTTAGAAGAAAGAGCATCCCTTCTCTAAGTTCCATGTGAGCAAGTGTTTCAGTGATGTCTGTCCCTGTCAACATGTAACTTGCAAGGATTGTCAGGAAAGTTGGCAAAGCAAAGTAGGAGAAGACTTTGGGATGTTGCAATTGCAGCTGACGAGCTTGAGCACGAACCAATTTGATATTCATAATGTCCTCTTTCATGGTAGTAGTACCCTTTATTATAACACAAGTCCGTGACAGAGCTGGTAAAATTTGGTACAATCGTACAGGTGCTCACAGGAGATCCTGTGACAGGAATAAGAAGGCTGGGACTGTTTTTCCCAGTACGGAGGTAACCATGACAGATTCACCGATTCAATATCGATTAATCAAAAAAGAAAAGCATACAGGAGCTCGTCTGGGAGAAATTATCACCCCCACGGGACCTTTTCCAACTCCCAATGTTTATGCCTGTAGGGACTCAGGCAACCGTTAAGACCCAATCACCAGAAGAACTCAAGGAAATGGGGTCCGGAATTATTTTGGCCAACACCTACCATCTCTGGCTTCGTCCGGGGGATGATTTAGTCGCAAAAGCAGGAGGACTGCACCAGTTCATGAACTGGGACCAGCCCATTTTAACAGATAGTGGAGGCTTCCAGGTCTATTCACTAGCGGATACCCGCAATATCACCGAAGAAGGGGTAACCTTTAAAAACCACCTCAATGGTTCGAAGATGTTCCTCTCCCCAGAAAAGGCCATCTCGATCCAAAATAATCTAGGGAGCGACATCATGATGTCCTTTGACGAATGTCCTCAGTTCTATCAACCCTATGATTATGTGAAGAAATCAATCGAACGGACCAGTCGTTGGGCAGAACGTGGCCTTAAGGCTCATCGTCGCCCTCATGATCAAGGTCTTTTCGGGATTGTCCAAGGGGCTGGATTTGAAGACTTGCGCCGTCAGTCTGCTCAAGATTTGGTCAGCATGGACTTCCCAGGCTATTCTATCGGTGGGTTAGCTGTTGGAGAAAGCCATGAAGAGATGAATGCCGTGCTGGATTTCACAACTCCGCTCTTACCAGAGAACAAGCCTCGCTATCTCATGGGAGTAGGAGCTCCAGACAGTCTGATCGATGGCGTTATTCGTGGAGTGGACATGTTTGACTGTGTCTTGCCGACGCGGATTGCGCGAAATGGCACCTGTATGACTAGTCAAGGACGTCTGGTGGTGAAAAATGCGCAATTTGCAGAAGACTTTACACCGCTAGACCACGAGTGTGATTGCTACACTTGTAAAAACTATACCCGAGCTTATCTTCGCCACCTCCTCAAGGCAGATGAAACCTTCGGTATTCGCTTGACCAGCTACCACAACCTCTACTTCTTGATTAACCTCATGAAGCAGGTCCGTCAAGCCATCATGGATGACAATCTCTTAGAATTCCGGGAGCATTTCGTCGAAAAATATGGTTATAACAAGTCAGGACGGAATTTCTAGGAAAAGCTAAATAGGAAGAAAAAAGACTACAGCCATCTGAGAATAATAGGAATAACTAACTGATAGACGCAGTGGTTGATTGGTATCTTTGTTCGCTTGTTAAGCTCCAAAGATAACCTAATCAACTGTGCGGGGGCGAGACGACGAACAAATTTGGAAATAAATTTGTTCTGTCTCGCTCCCTTTTTTCTATATAATAGCAACTTTTTTAGCACGCTTTTTCTTTCGAAAACACTTTCATCAAAAAAACGAAAAAAATCTGCTCAAATTCCTTGCATTGGGGCTTTCATTGTGTTAAACTACTATGGTGCTGTGAAAAACAGCTATTAGCTTTGATGCAAGAGGTTGCGACACGCTCGGTTGCATTGCCACGCAACGCGCGTCGGTTTTCTTGTGGAGCTAGCCTATTATCTTAAATAGACGAAAAGGAGAAAAAGATGGCAAACAAAAAAATCCGCATCCGTTTGAAAGCGTACGAACACCGTACACTTGACACAGCGGCTGCAAAAATCGTAGAATCAGCTACTCGTACAGGTGCACAAGTTGCGGGTCCAATCCCACTTCCAACTGAGCGTAGCCTCTACACAATCATTCGTGCGACTCACAAATACAAAGATTCTCGCGAACAATTCGAAATGCGTACACACAAACGTTTGATCGATATCATCAACCCAACTCAAAAAACAGTTGACGCTTTGATGAAATTGGATCTTCCAAGTGGTGTAAACGTAGAAATCAAACTTTAATCTAAAGCTTGATACCTTGAGCATAAAAAACGCTCGTTAAAAACTTTTTGAATAAAAAAACTATAGAAAAGGAACTATTTTCTCATGACAAAAGGAATCTTAGGGAAAAAAGTGGGAATGACTCAAATCTTCACTGAAGCTGGCGAATTGATCCCTGTAACAGTTATCGAAGCAACTCCAAACGTTGTTCTTCAAGTTAAAACTGTTGAAACAGACGGTTACAACGCTATCCAAGTTGGTTTCGATGACAAACGCGAAGTATTGAGCAACAAACCTGCTAAAGGACATGTAGCAAAAGCTAACACGGCTCCTAAGCGCTTCATTCGTGAATTCAAAAACGTTGAAGGCTTGGAAGTTGGTGCTGAAATCACAGTTGATGCTTTCGAAGCTGGAGACATTGTTGATGTAACTGGTACTTCTAAAGGTAAAGGTTTCCAAGGTGTTATCAAACGCCACGGACAATCACGTGGACCTATGGCTCACGGTTCTCGTTACCACCGTCGACCAGGTTCTATGGGACCTGTTGCACCTAACCGCGTATTCAAAGGTAAAAACCTTGCAGGACGCATGGGTGGCGATCGTGTAACTATTCAAAACCTTGAAGTTGTACAAGTTGTTCCAGAAAAGAACGTTATCCTTATCAAAGGTAACGTACCAGGTGCTAAGAAATCTCTTATCACTATCAAGTCAGCAGTTAAAGCTGGTAAATAATAAGGAAAGGGGAATACAGTCAAAATGGCAAATGTAACATTATTCGACCAAACTGGTAAACAAGCGGGCGAAGTTGTTCTTAACGATGCGATCTTTGGTATCGAACCAAACCAAGCAGTTGTATTTGATGTGATCATCAGCCAACGTGCTAGCCTTCGTCAAGGAACTCACGCAGTTAAAAACCGCTCAGCTGTTTCAGGTGGCGGACGCAAACCATGGCGTCAAAAAGGAACTGGACGTGCTCGTCAAGGTTCTATCCGCTCTCCACAATGGCGTGGTGGTGGAATCGTCTTCGGACCAACTCCACGTAGCTATGCGTACAAACTTCCTCAAAAAGTTCGTCGCCTTGCACTTAAATCTGTTTACTCAGAAAAAGTTGCTGAAAAACAAATTTGTAGCCGTTGATTCTCTTGAATTTACAGCTCCAAAAAAACTGCTGAATTTGCAAAAGTTCTTGCAGCTTTGAGCATCGATTCTAAAGTCCTTGTTATTCTTGAAGAAGGAAACGAATTCGCAGCTCTTTCAGCTCGTAACCTTCCAAACGTGAAAGTTGCGACTGCTACAACTGCAAGTGTTCTTGACATCGCAAATAGTGACAAACTTCTTGTTACTCAAGCAGCTATCTCTAAATCGAGGAGGTTCTTGCATAATGAATTTGTATGATGTTATCAAAAAACCTGTTATCACTGAAAAGTCAATGGCTCAACTTGAAGCAGGCAAATATGTATTCGAAGTTGACACTCGCGCTCACAAACTTTTGATCAAACAAGCTGTTGAAGCTGCCTTTGAAGGTGTAAAAGTTGCGAATGTGAACACTGTAAACGTAAAACCAAAAGCTAAACGTGTTGGACGTTACACTGGTTTTACTTCAAAAACTAAAAAAGCTATCATCACGCTTACAGCTGATTCAAAAGCAATCGAGTTGTTCGCTACTGAAGCTGAATAATCTAAGGAGGAAATATCGTGGGAATTCGTGTTTATAAACCAACAACAAACGGTCGCCGTAATATGACTTCTTTGGATTTCGCTGAAATCACAACAAGCACACCAGAGAAATCTTTGCTCGTTTCATTGAAGAGCAAAGCAGGTCGTAACAACAACGGACGTATCACAGTTCGTCACCAAGGTGGTGGACACAAACGTCATTACCGTTTGATTGACTTCAAACGTAACAAAGATAACGTTGAAGCAGTTGTAAAAACAATTGAGTACGATCCAAACCGTTCTGCAAACATCGCTTTGGTACACTACACTGACGGTGTGAAAGCATACATCATTGCTCCAAAAGGTCTTGAAGTTGGTCAACGTATTGTTTCAGGTCCAGAAGCAGATATCAAAGTCGGAAACGCTCTTCCACTTGCTAACATCCCAGTTGGTACTTTGATTCACAACATCGAATTGAAACCAGGTCGTGGCGGAGAGTTGGTACGTGCTGCTGGAGCTTCTGCTCAAGTATTGGGTGCTGAAGGTAAATATGTTCTTGTTCGTCTTCAATCAGGTGAAGTTCGTATGATCCTTGGTACTTGCCGTGCTACAGTTGGTGTTGTCGGAAACGAACAACATGGGCTTGTAAACCTTGGTAAAGCTGGTCGTAGCCGTTGGAAAGGTATCCGTCCAACAGTTCGTGGTTCTGTAATGAACCCGAATGATCACCCACACGGTGGTGGTGAAGGTAAAGCACCAGTTGGTCGTAAAGCGCCATCTACTCCATGGGGCAAACCTGCTCTTGGTCTTAAAACTCGTAACAAGAAAGCGAAATCAGACAAACTTATCGTTCGTCGTCGCAACGAGAAATAATTTAGAACTAGTCGCTTAAGCGCTAGATGATCCGCCAGCTCGGTAGCGCTCCTTGTGAGCGCAAGCCGCTGTGGTACTATATTTAAAGGAGAAAATAATAAAATGGGACGCAGTCTTAAAAAAGGACCTTTCGTCGATGAGCATTTGATGAAAAAAGTTGAAGCTCAAGCTAACGACGAAAAGAAAAAAGTTATCAAAACTTGGTCACGTCGTTCAACGATCTTCCCAAGTTTCATTGGTTACACTATCGCAGTTTATGATGGACGTAAACACGTACCTGTTTACATCCAAGAAGACATGGTAGGTCACAAGCTTGGTGAATTTGCACCAACTCGTACTTACAAAGGTCACGCTGCAGATGACAAGAAGACACGTAGAAAATAAGGAGAACATAAATGGCAGAAATTACTTCAGCTAAAGCAATGGCTCGTACAGTGCGTGTTTCACCTCGTAAATCACGTCTTGTTCTTGACAACATCCGTGGTAAAAGCGTAGCCGATGCAGTAGCAATCTTGAAATTCACTCCAAACAAAGCAGCTGAAATCATCTTGAAAGTGTTGAACTCAGCAGTAGCAAACGCTGAAAACAACTTTGGTTTGGAAAAAGCAAACTTGGTAGTATCTGAAGCATTCGCAAACGAAGGACCAACGATGAAACGTTTCCGTCCACGTGCGAAAGGTTCAGCTTCACCAATCAACAAACGCACAAGCCACATCACAGTGGTTGTGACAGAAAAATAAGGAGGTAACATCGTGGGTCAAAAAGTACATCCAATTGGAATGCGTGTCGGCATCATCCGTGATTGGGATGCCAAATGGTATGCTGAAAAAGAATACGCGGATTACCTTCATGAAGATCTTGCAATCCGCAAATTTATTCAAAAAGAATTAGCTGACGCAGCGGTTTCTACTATCGAAATCGAACGCGCAGTAAACAAAGTTAACGTTTCACTTCACACTGCTAAACCAGGTATGGTTATCGGTAAAGGTGGAGCAAACGTCGATGCACTTCGTGCAGCTCTTAATAAATTGACAGGTAAACAAGTTCACATCAACATCATCGAGATCAAACGTCCTGACTTGGATGCTCACCTTGTTGGTGAAGGAATTGCTCGTCAATTGGAGCAACGTGTGGCTTTCCGTCGTGCTCAAAAACAAGCGATTCAACGTACTATGCGCGCTGGAGCTAAAGGAATCAAAACTCAAGTATCAGGTCGTTTGAACGGTGCAGATATCGCCCGTGCTGAAGGATACTCTGAAGGTACAGTTCCACTCCACACACTTCGCGCAGACATCGATTACGCTTGGGAAGAAGCAGATACAACTTACGGTAAACTTGGTGTTAAAGTATGGATCTACCGTGGTGAAGTTCTTCCAGCTCGTAAAAGACGCTAAAGGAGGTAAATAACCAATGTTAGTACCTAAACGTGAAAAACACCGTCGCGAATTCCGTGGTAAAATGCGCGGTGAAGCAAAAAGGTGGAAAAAGAAGTATCATTCGGTGAATACGGTCTTCAGGCTACAACTAGCCACTGGATCACTAACCGCCAAATCGAAGCTGCTCGTATTGCCATGACTCGTTACATGAAACGTGGTGGTAAGGTTTGGATCAAGATCTTCCCACACAAATCATACACCGCTAAAGCTATCGGGGTACGTATGGGATCTGGTAAAGGGGCACCTGAAGGTTGGGTAGCACCAGTTAAACGTGGTAAAAGTAATGTTTGAAGTTGCTGGTGTATCTGAAGAGATCGCTCATGAAGCGCTTCGTCTTGCAAAGCCACAAATTACCAGTTAAATGTAAATTCGTAAAACGTGAAGCAAAAATAAGGAGAGGTCATGAAACTTACAGAAGTAAAAAGAATTTGTTAAAGAACTTCGTGGTCTTTCTCAAGAAGAACTCGCGAAGCGTGAAAATGAATTGAAAAAAGAATTGTTTGAACTTCGTTTCCAAGCTGCTGCAGGTCAATTGGAGCAAACTGGACGTTTGAAAGAAGTGAAAAAACAAATCGCTCGTATCAAAACTGTTCAATCAGAAGCTAAATAATAGACTAGGGAAGGAGAATTTCAATGGAACGCAATAATCGTAAAGTTCTTGTTGGACGCGTTGTGTCTGACAAAATGGACAAAACAATCACAGTTGTAGTTGAAACTAAACGTAACCACCCAGTCTATGGTAAACGTATCAACTATTCTAAAAAATACAAAGCACATGATGAAAACAACGTTGCCAAAGAAGGCGATATCGTTCGTATCATGGAAACTCGTCCGCTTTCAGCTACAAAACGCTTCCGTCTTGTAGAAGTTGTTGAAGAAGCGGTTATCATCTAATCAAACCTGAAAGGAGAAAACTGAAATGATTCAAACAGAAACTCGTTTGAAAGTCGCAGACAACAGCGGTGCTCGCGAAATCTTGACTATCAAAGTTCTTGGTGGTTCAGGACGTAAATTTGCAAACATCGGTGATGTTATTGTGGCATCTGTAAAACAAGCTACTCCTGGTGGTGCGGTTAAAAAAGGTGACGTTGTAAAAGCTGTTATCGTTCGTACTAAATCAGGTGCTCGTCGTAAAGATGGTTCATACATCAAATTCGACGAAAATGCTGCAGTGATCATCCGTGAAGACAAAACTCCTCGCGGAACTCGTATCTTTGGCCCAGTCGCTCGCGAATTGCGTGACGGTGGTTTCATGAAGATCGTATCACTTGCTCCAGAAGTACTTTAATTTTAAAAATCACAAACACAGTCCCCTGGCTCATTGGCCAGGGTGCCCATCGGGCGTAAGAATAAAAGGAGAATAAAATGTTTGTAAAAACTGGCGACAAAGTTCGTGTAATTGCTGGTAAAGACAAAGGTGTTGAAGCTAAAGTCGTTGCTGCTCTTCCAAAAGTAAATAAAGTTGTTGTTGAAGGTGTAAACCTTGTTAAAAAACACCAACGTCCAAATAACGAAAACCCTCAAGGTGCTATCATCGAAAAAGAAGCTCCAATCCATGTATCAAACGTTCAAGTCTTGGACAAGAACGGTGTTGCTGGACGTGTTGGCTACAAATTCGTAGACGGCAAAAAAGTTCGTTATAACAAAAAATCAGGCGAAGTGCTTGACTAATCACGAAGGAAAGGAGAAGTATAATGGCTAATCGTTTAAAAGAAAAATACCTTAATGAAGTAGTTCCAGCTTTGACTGAACAATTTAACTACTCATCAGTTATGGCAGTGCCAAAAGTTGATAAGATCGTTTTGAACATGGGTGTTGGAGATGCTGTTTCTAACGCTAAAAACCTTGAGAAAGCTGCTGAAGAATTGGCATTGATCTCAGGTCAAAAACCACTTATCACAAAAGCTAAAAAATCAATCGCCGGCTTCCGTCTTCGTGAAGGTGTAGCGATCGGTGCGAAAGTAACTCTTCGTGGCGAACGTATGTACGAATTCTTGGACAAATTGGTTTCAGTTTCACTTCCACGTGTTCGTGACTTCCATGGTGTTCCAACAAAATCATTTGACGGACGCGGAAACTACACACTTGGTGTGAAAGAACAATTGATCTTCCCAGAAATCAACTTTGATGATGTTGATAAAACTCGTGGTTTGGATATCGTAATCGTAACTACTGCGAACACAGACGAAGAATCACGTGCATTGCTTACTGGCCTTGGTATGCCGTTTGCAAAATAATATAGGAGGTAAAACTAATGGCTAAAAAATCTATGATTGCTAAGAACAAACGCCCAGCGAAGTTCTCTACTCAAGCATACACTCGCTG